>Ga0247843_1002711_pt1 | contig 31144 bp, 25 predicted proteins | sample LaCruzMarch2017__FD_192420 | JGI IMG/M metagenome (GOLD analysis project Ga0247843, IMG submission 192420) | Freshwater microbial communities from meromictic Lake La Cruz, Castile-La Mancha, Spain - LaCruzMarch2017_8m | ecosystem: Environmental > Aquatic > Freshwater > Lake | place: Spain... | reverse complement strand
TTATGGAACCCACCAGTGGCATCATGATAGGATGGAGGTAGCGAGGGTGGTGCTTCGAATACTAATGCTGGCAATGTCCCCCGTTCCTGTTTCTTCCCCTGCTGTTGCTGGTGCTGTTGTGGTATAGTTGGTGTTGCAACCATCGCCGTCATCGGCGGCTGCTGCTGTTGCTGCATGTGTATATTATACTCCTCTGAATTACAATATTCACAAGTTTGTGATATCAAATCAATCCATAACATCTTCTCGGCATAGCTTTGTGTCGAGAATCGTAATAATGGCACGATGGTATCTTCTTCTTCTTGATTCATTGTTGTTGTTGTTGTTGTTGTTGTTGTTGTACGTAAATGTACCGAAAAGACGTAATAATGTGATCCCGCCTCATGTTTCTGTGGATCATCCTCATCCTCCTCGGTGTCAGTGGTAGCAGAACCGAGAGTAGAGGGGTGGTAGTCGGATCCATGATCTTTCACTCGTCGTAATAAGGCAGTGGAGGGACTAAAACCCTTCACCTTCTTGGAGCCTTCGTCGCGCACGGCACAATTCTTCAACGTTAATATATACCGCGGGTTACGTTCGTCGTGACTTTTATAGTACGATAATTGCCCGACGGGCCCATCGAGTCGGACGTACCGTAATGCCCACTTGGTCCCACCCCATCCGATGGACCGATCTTGCCATTTGAATAGATATCCCGATTTTCGTTCCGGCGGGAGTAGCAACGACCCGAGGTTGGTCGTGGACGTGGCGGCCGAGGAGACTGCCACTGCTGGAGACACCATCTCCTCGTTGATTCCCGTCAATGTCCGGGCCGCGAACGAAGTGGACAAAGATGACGACGACAATTCCTCGAGTTTACGCCGTAGTTGTTGGACCTCCCGTCGTAGCCGCTCCTCTTCGGACATGTTGTCAACCATCGTTGCCTGCGCTGGCTCTATTCATCTCTTCGGAGTGGGGCAATGACGTCGTCGTCGGGAAGAGCAGAGCAGAGGGGGGGAAGGAATCTTTTGATATTCGGGGTTCGTCTTATTAACCCTAACCCTATCCCTATCATTTTTGCTGAGGAGGTAGCGTCACCACCCACCCTCACTCACTCACTCTTACACCATGCCACGACCACGACGTTCATCTCGTCGGAACTACAATCGCATCGTTGGTAGTGGGAGCAATGATGGTAGTCAGGATGATACTGATGATGATGATGCCGATCCCGGCCTAGTGGGAGTGCTCCCTGTCATCACCACACCCCTCAATGCGATCATTAATGCTGCTCTCACTGAGCAGGAGAATAATGGTGTTGGTACGTCGTCGTCGTCGTCGTCTAGGCCATTGGGATTCAACGTTATCAGCAATGATGTCGTTAACACTCCTCATCCACCACCCACATCATCACCATCAACATTAGCAGCAGCAGCAGCAATAACGAATGAAATTAACATTGTAGTAATGGACGCGGCTCAACACAAGTTTAATATAGCGAGTGACGCCTCGTGGACGATATTACAATTCAAACGGGCCAATTCACATGTGACACGCGTCCCACCCCAAAGTCAACGATTGATACATATGGGAAAATTGCTCAATGATGCGGCAACATTGGCCGATTGTGGAATACGAACTAATGGACAGATTGTACATTTATTTCCAAAGCCAAATGTCGTTATTAACGACACTACTACTAATACTACTCACGGCGGCGGCGTGGGAACTACGACGACGACGGGGGGACGGAGTAGTGAAAGAGAACAAGAAGGAGGAGACAACGACGACGAAGAAGATCGAGGAGGAAGTAATGGAGCACACGTTCCTCAAATTATAATCGACGCCGATGAGGCATCCCGTCGATCGCAAATATTAATACTATCGAGTCAAGAAATCTTCGAGGCACAGCATCGCGTGAAAATATTCTCGTTCCTATTAATGATAATAAGCTCTATGGAATTATTAACGCTAATGACATTATTCGTGGGTATGAACGTCGATGAATCGCACGAGAGAGGACCGTACAGTAGTGGTGGGAGTAGTGGGAATATGAATCATGAAATACCACCCGGCAATCCCACCGACATACCGCCCACACTTCCAAATAGTACCGATGATATGAATAATATGATACGTACATGGCAAGATAGTGATTATTTTGATACACTAATATCAGCATTTGGTTTGTATGTATCATTACTCGGTATCAAGGCCACAACTGAGAATACATTACAATTGGCACGACGATATCTATTATGTCTAACATTAGCAGGATTAGGGAGTAACTGTTATTATTATTATTTGAATGTCAATGCTCAACAAAAGCAGGCTGAAGCTCGTGGAGACGGGGATATTGATATTTCGGTAGTCCATACTACAGCATTTGTGGGTATACTATTGCCATTAACTATATGGATACTTTGTATTGTACGGGCGTATCAATTTCATATGCTCATACGTGATGCTGAAGTTGAGGCACAGCAACGGACGGCATCAAATTCCTACGGTGGTGGCGGTAATGGAAGTAGTGGCGTAGTAGAACCAACAACAGATAATCGTAATGTTGCTGAGGGAGGAGAAGGTGACGTAGGATATGATACATCGTTGAGGAGGACATTGTCATATGGAAGTGACGACTTGGAATTGGCAGTGGAGCGGGGTGTTTCCACATAGCAAAGGTGAAGAGGAAACATGTAATAACATAGACGAATTGTGTAGCGTTAGCTTGATAGAAAGTAAGACTATGATAATGTAAAGCACAATAATTAAATGGGTAATGCAAGTAACCATATTTATTGTTGTGAGAGCAATAGCACTTCACCTCCCTCCGTGGCAATTGCCACATGCTTTCCATATGTGGCCACGCTACCGACATCGCCAACGTCCAATGGTAGCTTTCCTCGACTGAATACCGGTTGCAACATAGTACAACTATCGTGCAATCCTCGATTCTTAAGTTGAAATAAGGATATTGCATGACTATTCTCACCTCCAGAAAGAATGAATGAATCCGATGAAGATGTGTTAAAAAATGTTGGACGATGTATGCGCTTCAACTTCCTACCAGCACCAACCGGAACATGTCCATGATATGTAACAATAGGAGATATGGTATTCCTTAGATCCCATAACTTTATCATCTCATCAAGACCTGCAGTTACAAAGTCACGATCGGAATTTGGTTTCCAAACTATAGAATGAGGCTTGTAATGTGTGCCTTCCAATCTTGCCACTACGCCATTGTTATTGCTACCACCACCGTCTATCCTCGCATCATGCACGGCAACAAGTCCATCGTCTGACGCTGATGCAATAAGCGGATTCACCATATCTGATGTCGAAAAACATACCGAACTAACCTTGGCCGAATGAAAGTTGCGACATGACCAGAGTGGTCGTCCTTCATTCAATCGTCCCAGTGTAGATATGGCAATTGACTTATCCTTGCTTCCGGTACCTATCCAAACATCTCCATCTCCCCCCGACGATGGTATAACATCCATGGAGAATATCCCAGATGTATGTAACATTTTTGTACTCTGACATAACAGTCGTGGCATACCAGTTTTGATAGATGTGGATGTTAAATCCCAATAACAGACGGTCCCATCATTGCCGGCGGTGAGTAATCGACCTGGTGCTGACAATGATGATGGTGAATGTTGTTGTTGAGTAGGATGGAAACGTGCATCGGCAATCCATCGACCACCATGCCCCTTCCATGTAATTACCGGATCAATGTATTGACATGAATCATTATTCTCATCATCATTGTTCTTTTTACAATCAATGTTTGTTGTATTTGTGTTCCATAATGCGATGATACCCGACTTACCTGCCCCCACAAGCCATGATGATTTGTTCATGCTAACGTTGTCAGTATCATTATTCATAGTATTGTAAAATTGTAGACTGTAGATGGCATTCAATCCCGTGGGTGTGACAAGACGTGTTCCCGTCGGTACGAGCTGTTGCATCTCTCCTCCTATTAAATTGTCTATATTGTTGCTATCCATAGCATCTTTTCCTCTACATGTGCCAATCGTATCATCATCTACTTTGCCATAAATCTGATATGCAACTAGAGGTGAAACCGTAAATTCTTCTTCCTCGTATAAGGTTTTTGTCATTGTTGACTTCTTCTCTAGTAGTGCATCATTCACCTCATCGATATTTTCCTCCCGAAGCTCAAGCGATGGCTGCTGTCCCGTGAGTCTTGTTGATTTCCTCGTGGGTAAATTATTTGTCATTGATGTTGTCGTCTTTGACATCTCCAACCCTCTTCGTTTCTTCTTTGGTCGGACGTCACTGATGCTACTGCTATCGTTAACGAACGCGGGGAGCAACCCCAACGATTCCAGTCGAGCATTATTACGTGCTATATTCCTTTCACGCAGCAATTCGTATTCCGACTTGACGTGTATAATATCATGGTTGACTACTTTTCTTTTCTTTTGAATGATGACATTTGGGGATGATGATAGTGTTATTTGATGATGATGATCATCATTATTGTTCGAATCGGCGACATCTTCGCACAATTTGTCGGCGGAGAAATCATTAGAGCTATCATTAGGTGAGCACGTTGTGAATTCGCTGCCGTAAATGACGTGCGGTAAGGATGAGGATGATGCACCAACATTTCCACTGCTTTCGCTTTGGTCGTCAACATCGTCGGTACCACTGATAGAAGGTCGTCGTTTCTTTTTACGCTGCTGCCCCCCACCAAAGAAGGAAAGCAAAGATACCTGTTGTTTTGGCATAGCGAGTGTTGCAATTGAGGAGAAGCAGCAGCGCCCGCGGGTGCTGTCAAAACAACGGCATGAACCCTTGACAAAAAATGACAAAGGAGAAAATGGTAAAATAAATCGACTCACAGAATGTTTACCTTTTGTAGCTAATTTTATCACACCTGGATGTCACTCCTTGGAACCTGAATGTTTAACACAGCTGGGAGGTGTTTTAAGTCTCACCCATCCTAAATCTATTGGCAGATGATCGTCTCACAGCAAAGCTTGACCTGAGAGGGCCCTACAACCCAAGAAGATTGCTCGAGTGGAAACAATGTCAACTTATTCTTCTTCGGAGTCAGTCTCGACTGTTGACCAGTGACATCGCAACAAAATGAAGCGGTGTAAATCCATCTCATTTGATCCCATGCCTATGTACCTTGAGGACGAATATCCTGACATCACGAACGTGAAGTTTAGCTTAGGGCAACAACAAGTGTTACTAAGACGACAGGATGAAGAACGGCTTGAACCCACTGTTTTCTGGTATTGCCTCCCACCGATTGATTCACCACCTCGAAGTCAAAGTCTATCAGTTTCAGCCAAAGAAGTAGTGGAGAGCAAGGCGACGTACGAGATTGCAGAACTGGATGTCGATGATTCCGAAATTCTATCATTTCAGGGTGATGTAGATAATCTTCATAGTATCGTGCGCAAAAAAAAGAGAGAGGCAGTAAAATCGATGATCAGCGATCAGCGAAGCTTTTCTCGTTCCACCCCTAAAACCCTTGGCTGGCTTAGCGGAAGAGGAACTGAACCTTTCAGCGTGACAATACATTGCTCGTCTTCTCATTACCGCACACTAGATTAAGCATGAGTGATGATAGCGTTAGCTATGAAGATAGCCTTAACGTTTTAATATCAGTGCCGTGCTCACTAGCGGTCCTTGCTACAGTCGCTGTACTATATAAGTTCTTGCCATCGAATAGAGGAAGAAGTTTCAAAATCCATGCATTATATTGGACCGTTGCTATTGTCACAGTCATTGTCTTACCCAGCGAGGTATCATCCTATGTATTCAATGGTCTTACGATAACACTAGTCGGTGCATTGTACCCAGTCTACCGAGCCGTGAAGGCATGCTGTACCTACGATGACGATGAGGATGATAAAGAATGGTTGCAATTCTGGGTCTTTGGTGGAATTTTGTTCATGGCAACAGCTTCGGTCGATGATCTATTAGAGGACGAATATGCCAAAGGAGTGTGGATGGGTTGCCTATGCTTCGCATTCTTCTGGCTCTACTGCCCGTTGACTTGTGGATCACTTCTCGTATATGATCACTTTACCGAGCCTTGCCTCGCCCCAAGAGTTCAGCATGTACAAAATGAGACTACATCATTCATATTGTACGCTCAAGCTGGGGCGAATGCGTTACATATAACACTTGTATGGTTGTTCTTCATGATCCTTCCCACAGAAACAAAAAGAGTCGTGGCAATCGCTATCGGAACGGTGTATCCCTTGTTCTGTTCCATAACAGCAACGGCTGGCAATAGAATAGAAGATATCACATACTGGTTAACATACTGGTCCGTGTATGGCTGTCTATTCGTGATAATGGATCTTATCGAAACTTGGCTAGGAAAAACTACAATACTTTACTGCTTTATGATCTTGATTACAGTGTACCTATTCCTTCCTATGTTTCGTGGAGCCGATAAGGTGTTTCGTCATATCTTAGTTCCATTAGCCGGGCTGCAGGAGATGTTGATGTTGCGTGATGCGTATATGATAAAACGACAGATGCTGAAAGATTTAGATCCAGAGAGGGCCAGACTTGTAGGCAAGTCGATTGCTAATATTTTCGACAGTGAGGGTGGTGCTGATCCAGCCGTGAAGCTTAAACAATCCTGGACTTGGCTCAAAATTCCGGCCTCAAAATCTGCTCAACCTTTGAATTACGAAAAGCCAGTGGATGTAAGCAAACTGAATCTGGTCTAAGTTTGTAACTATGTATGTGGAGGAGACATGTCACCAACTGTAAAATAAACGAATGTAATTATTTGGCATGGCAGAAGTGTATTCTTGATTTATCATACTTCTTTAATACAATGGACGGGAAGAATGAATGGGACACAACAAGTATTTGTCAGCCCAGAGCATCTGCATAGAAAGTACGGAATTTTTCGTATCCAGTCATAGTAATAGTAGTTGCAGGAACAAAATGTAAGACACGAGCACCAGCACCACGAAATAGACCATGCACTCCACCTTCTCGGTAAGCCGAACGCAAGCAATCCAACATACTACGGTGTTGTAATACTGTCGTTTGATTGCCACCCTTTGTGGCAGCTTGTTGCCCTCGCTGCACTTGCAATCGTAGCTTGGCCATATCAAGTGGTGATGTCAACCATGAAGCCAATGCACCTGCTCCAGAGCTGCATGCGATCAAATGAAACAATGGCAAGTCACCATCTTTGATTGGTGGTGTCATGTTCTTTTCAGTGATATTATTTTGTCGATCGATGTATTCTCTTGATAATGCTTTACATTGCTCGTAGAACATAAAGTATAGAGCTGAAAATGGACCGAAGGATGCCAATGTGGCACCATACCCTTTGTATATTCCCCTTATACCTTCTGTTTTTATAATTTGACGTAATGCATTGAAACTTCCATTGTATTGGTACTTCGGATTCTGACCATTGTTTGGCACGTTCCGTTGTTGTTGTTGTTGAATTTGTAATCTCTCCTTTACAACATCAACGGGGACATATATAACACAGCATACTGCCTCTGCTAGCATTCCTGACATGAAATGAACTGCAAACTCCTGCCCATGTGAAAGAGATGATTTATTCCCTTCTTCCGCGGAGGAGGATGGTCCATGATCACCAGTCTTCTGCAATCCCAATGCAATAGTCGACAACGTCTCACGAAAGTAGGAATAGCTCGTGAGATATACCACGGTAGCAGGTGTACCTGCCCAAAAGACGGCACCAAACCCACCATACAAGGCCCGTAGTCCTTCATGTCGATATGTTCGTACCAATGCGTCAATTGGGCCATGAAATGTTGTTATTGGAGTTTGTAGTCTTGCTTTTACCGTATCGAGTGGATGAGTAAAGATTCGGCTAACAATCCCCGCTGTTGCAGATCCAAGAACATCGGCTACCCGTGATGATGATGCTTCCGGTGATGACGAGGTCGAATCGTCCGTCATTCTTCAGCTTGAATTGATCGCCTGTGCTTCATTCAAGTCGCTTCTCTTCTCTGCCGACGTTCCCGCTCAAAATATAGCTTGAGATAACACGTGAATCAACGGTTGGTATGGTGCTTCAAATACACCACCGACCGATGATCGTGAGATTAGATATGTAGATACACCTTCGATATTATTACCACCGACCGAAGATGTATGCAATAATGAGAGGCCGCCCAATGGCCATTAAACGTATCCGAAGATTGACACAACAGTCCAATAATCAACATTGGAACCAAAAAATAGTCTTGCCACTTCGGTCAAGAGGTATGTAAATAAGGTGTGGTGTGTGTTTCTTTATTCAAAAAAAATCTAATTATCTCACATGTCGTATTACTCCATCATTTGCATATTTATCAGAACGATTATTTTCATCATCGGCTAATATTGAGACTGTCAAAATTACATATATTGATCCAAGTGGGAAAGAACATATTGTAAATGCTGAAATAGGGAGGAATTTAATGGATACAGCTCATGACAATAATATTGAACTTGAAGGAGCATGTGGTGGTGAATTAGCATGCTCAACTTGTCATTTAGTATTTGAGAAAGATGTGTATGATACTCTCCCACCAAAGGCAGATGAAGAGGAGGATATGTTAGACTTGGCATTTGAATTGACAGAAACATCACGTCTGGGATGTCAAATTAAAGTTTGTAAAGGGTTTGAGGGGATTAGAATTAGAATACCGGACGATGGTTACTAATTGAAATAATATGCAGATGAAAAAATCTAGAGTGCAATGACTTTTTTGGCATTTAAATGAAAAATAGACAGGACAACTCAGTCTTCGTATTTTTGCTTGAGCCCCTGAATTGATTAACCCACATTATTTAGAATCTGGAAGTACATAGGTAAGTCTCTCTTCATCAATCCACATGGTTGGTTCGTGGACGCTGTAATTTGTAGTCGTGGTTCTCTCTTTTTCTTCCTCAGCGAAAATTCTCCTTCACATGAAGTTTGCTCCTCATCTCAAAACGTTGCGTGTATCTTTTGTGCTTGGTTATCATAATAAAAGAAAATGGCGTCGAACCCTATATTTGCATTGCTTTGGCTAATTCTGTTGTTGATTCTTGCGTGGCCTGTTGCTTTTTTCTGTGCTGCCTTATGGGTTCTCTTCATGGTACGTAGATTGATCGATGCTAATCATATGTACATTTTTTGTACTAGTCAACAACACTAAACAAAGGTTACTGCATCTTATTCTCCACTCCAAATGTAATGATCAGCCATTCGAGGCTTGTTGTGATTGTACCCGTGCAGTCAATAAAACGCTTGAGGACTTTACCAGATGGCCTATTGATTGTGGCGATGCGATAGCACGGTGCAGCTCTGTTTGTCCATCTCCCACCCAGTAAATTAGTATATATTGGGCTACAATGAGGGGATCAAGTATTACATCACAGCTTTGTGGGCTAAAATAGATCATGTCAATGAAAGAGAGATTGCAATAAACTTAAAGTCAAAACTATGGGTCTAATCTGTTCTACTACTATTACTCTACGCAAGACATGTGACTGCTTCTTTAGGACATGAACGGCAATTGCATTCTTTCTCCATCAATACGTAGTTCACTAAATTCTCCATCAGTATCATTCACCTCTCTCAATACACCAATAAAATTGACAGTTTTCCCCATCTCGTCAACGATTGGTCCGACACGGATATGATTCTTGAATTTCCTTCCATTCTTTGCATAGTTAGTCAAAATCGTGTTAGCCTCCACCCCACCCAACAGCTTGGATAACATAATCGATGCATCACTCATTTCAGTCTCTGGTCCTTGAAGTAGTTGACCGAGGGACTTACCCTGACATTCCTCCCGGGTGTAGCCACATAGATCCTCCCATGCTTTATTTACGGCAACTATATGGAATGGATTCTTCGTATCTGTAATAACGATTGGACGTGTATCATCATCAAGCTTCGGCATTGTGATTTGATTAGATAATTTAGGTAGTGGGAGAATCCAAGGCTCTGCGCTGATCTCGGCGACATCCTCATATTTCAACGGAGGAAGTGTCCTCTCTATGTCATTCTTTGGCAATATGTCCATAGAAGGAGTACGAAGCGCGTTGAAAGAGCCTTGTATCTGTTTCTTCATTCGATTGCTCATAAGAGCAGATGTAATGTCAGATTCGATGTCATCCTGGATACTCTCGCCAGCGAAGGAGAGCGAGTACACCGTTCGTCCTAGTTTCAACTGTGGATGTTGTCGATCATGAATCTTGGGAGGAGGAGCGTTATATCCAGAGGGAGTATGATGTAGTGCACCACAAGAATTGAGTATCTGGCTTTTCATCCGATCATCGATAAGAGAAAGTAAGGCAGATTCGAGATTGCTTTCACCATCCCCGGCGAATGAGAGGGAGTAGACTGTCTCCCCACGATTAAAGGTCGCGAGCAATCTCTCCCTAGCGTTGTCGTGTCCCGCCGATGACACGCAGACCGACCGTCCTGAAGAGAGTAAAGACTGGGAAGATAGAACTCGTCGCGAGGCCTGTAGTAGCATCATCTCTTGCTACAACCTGGACGGATCCGATAGAATTTATGATGGTAGGGTGTATTCGGTGGAGGGTGGATTCACGTGAGTATGATGGGTCTGCAGATACTACATAAATAGCTCGGTGTTGCTAAAAAGTCTCAAGTGTCGTTAGTTAATGTACGACAAGATATTATGATGTGGCAGCGGAACAACCTGAGCGTGAAGCAACGCTTCGAAGAAGATTTCGAGTTCGAAGGACTGAGGCTGAAACAGACGCTTGACACTGAGCCCCCATCTTGTGTCTACGACACGGCAATCGTCCTCGCTAAATACTTGAGCGAAACTAACAATCTGGAGATAGCTAACTCGACAATCCTTGAACTAGGTGCCGGGACTGGATTCACTGGGATATACTTGTCTAAGTTAGAAATTGTTGACAAGGCAATATTGACGGATGTACCGAACTTAATTCCGCTGTTACAACAGAATATTAAAGCGAATGGCTGCGAAGAAACAAGAGTACAGGGAGCATCTCTCCATTGGGCAAGTCAAAGCGATCTGGAAACAGTAATCGATCTGGCTGACCAACGAATTGATTTTATACTAGGCGGTGACATTGTATTTGACTTTGAGCATTTTGATGGACTGCATAACTTGCTGGTCCAAGTTTTCGAGAGGTGTAAAACAAAGAAAGCTTTTATTGCATTCACTAAAAGGTTTAGTGATATCGAAACGTGGTTTCAAGAAGGTCTGATCGAGCATGGGTTCAGAATAGAGGAAGCAACAGATACTCCCAAAGAGTGGAGCTTGGAAAATGTCACAATTTTGATTGTCAGTCGATGAAAATGAGAGTAGAGATAGCATAAATTTATTTAGTAAGATTTCATATCTTAGTATTTCATCCCCTTCCACTTTCTCCAACTCTTACTAATGTGTCAAGCCATATCTTTCTACAATTCGCTCAATATTAATCGTTCCCATTGGTACAGCAAATTCAAATAGTACACCCACATTGATCAAGCTTAATCCCCTCGCTACACAAACCCCTAGTCATCACCGTCCCGTAAAACACCTCATACGCATTGATACGCTTCCGGTACGACTCTCACGGTCATGGTATTCGGGATTGGCGCTCCATTCTCGGTATTCACGACACTTGTAATCTCCATCGGGCACAGAAGACTCTGACTCGTGAATGCAATCTGAACTGGGAAGAAAACGTCAACATCATCCCCTGCAATTGAGAACTCCAGCGATCCACTGGAATTATTCCCATCGATGACATCATGATGCCAGCACATCATGCCCGTATGTGGGTCATGCTTGTACTGACCATCAATGCTATCAATGGCGGGGGGGTCCGTGGTACCTAACGGAAAGAGGATGTTCACGTCAGTTATGACCGCATCCTTTCGTTGCAATTCAAACTCCATATTCACATTAATATCACCACTCCCCTCCTCGGGCCAACATGTAACAGTAAAGGGTGCGGAGTCCTCCTGGGCATAGTTCCACTTCAATATGCCCACTGGACGGCCAAGGGGGTATGGCTTCCCCCCCTTCATTGAAATAACACCCGTCTTCTCATACGTTGCCTTATCAACCTTGGGATGTGTCGCGAAGGACCAACCAGCACCACAAACTTTGGAGTATGTGGATTTATTAACTACCACATTGGCAAGTTCTCCGGCCTTCGTGTTGGCCGTGTATGTAATCGATCCCTTGACCTCACTTGACTTCACCTCCCCCTCACGTGACAATTGTACAACGATGCGTTCCTCCACGAGGATCGTTGCGGGTGCGGATGGGGCAGATGTCGCAACAGCAGCCACAGGTGCACCAATGCCAAGTCCAAATGGATCAGCGGCATTACCCCCAAATCCACCACCGAGATTGTCCTCGGCAAGCATACCTGCCATCAATGACGAATTCTTTTTGGCACCGCCACCTACACCACCCAATTTCATCCCCTTGGCCATAACCTTGGGCGCTTCTGGTTCTGGCGCCGTCGACTTGCCCAGGTTGGCATATGGATTGTCGGACGTGGCACCAAAGGGTGAACCTGCCCCCATTCCTCCCTGCTGCTGCTGCTGTTGACCAAATACATTGTTCATGTCAAACCCTCCCATTGGTCCTGGACCACGTTGGGGTCCACCTCCACCAAATCCGACCATGCCCGTTTGTGTCTTATTGCTTGCTGCACCACCATTCATCAAACTATCCCGCAATGCTGCCATTTGTCGATCCTTAATTGCCTTCGCCTGTGACTGCATGGCCGCACGTGCGGCATCTTCCTTATTCTTCTTTAGCATTAATGCCATCTCCTCTTCATGACTGTGCATTTCAAGATTCGTCCGGATAGTCGAAGGCGTAATATCCTCCTTATACCCCCCGGTAGTTAATACCTCATCAAATGCGAATATAATCTCGAATGCATGTTCATTTATGGCATGTTCGGATATACTCCCGGTAACATCCGGCACGACCTTGGCAAGTAGACGTAATGTTCCCAAGTCCTCAACAATATTACTCGCCTTCGTTGTTATTAGCAGTAGGAACATATTATTCTCCAATGGTTGGTAGACATACCGCACAGCATCAGTCTCAACGAAGGTATGTTGCTTGGAGTGGCCCATGAGTTTGGGGAATGCGGCCAGGAGACCCTCAACACGTAGACGATTCATTTCGACGAATTGACGTGAAACTAGTGGCTTCGCGCCACGGTTGGATAGGATCGATGCTGACAGGACTACCATGTTGTTGGTGTCGTTATTGTTGAGTATCTACGGGGTCTCCGGATCGCTCCACCCTCGTTCGTTTGTGTTCAAACGTGTGAGCGTTTGAAGTTTGGGCCTTTGACCACGTTTCCTTTGACACCCACTACACTTGGAGTATGATGTGAGATGACAAGACGGGTATGCAAACAACTTCTCCTCGTCGGGATATATCTATTGTCATGTCATTGCTCTATCATCGCGTCGTTTACTCCATTGTTCCGCGAGGTCTCCTCGTTGAGGTCTGGAAGACATCGTCATGGCTTCTCATTGAACGCATCAATGAAGCATCGAATGCATTTCAACACAGCCCCAGCCCTCCGACAACAGGGCAATGATGATCCACCAAAGCTCATACTGATAAGTGGCGGACCCGGAACTGGCAAATCAACATTCGGTATGTCGTTAGCTCTCGAACAAGGAATCCTAAAATGTATCTCCACGGATACTATTCGTGCCGTAATGCGTAGCTATGTACCGGAAAGTATCTCCCCTCCATTACATAGATCATCATATGGTTGTGCATCCGAGGATGGTACCGATGATCCAGTGAAATCATGGATAGAAACATGTAAGGTACTCGAATCGAGTATTGAAGGTCTTGTCGTTGATGCTATACGTCGTGGCGTATCTCTCGTCCTGGAGGGTGTGTCTATCCGTCCATCCAAAAAGTATATTGATATGTTCAATGAGGCAGGAGGGACGGCATGTGGTGTACTACTCGTGGTGTCTGACAATGACCGACATAAATGTTTGCTAAACAAACGTGGGTTCATGACGGGAAATATTAATGCCGAGGAACACAAACTTGAAAGCTTTGATCGGATACGACTAATACAAGATGAAATGATACGTTCGGCGAAGGAATCTGGATGGGTATTGATTGAGCAGCGTATAGAGCCTGATCCGTTGGATGTGGTAGCAGATGAGTTGTACAAGGTGAATGCATGCAAGATGAAGGACATGCTGATGGACAAACTTGACGAAGACTGTGTCTTACCGTTGGCATCAACCGGCGGTGATATTATAGGTGGGAGCAATGTAAGTGGGGAGAGTAGATCGTTAATTGATGATTTGTTTCGAGAGGTGGGTCATATTGCAACCAAACATTCGACGGATTAAAACAAGATTTTAAAGGCTACTGATGCAGTACTTCCTAAACCTTATTCTACAGAATTGTATCCTCCTGGCACAGAAATACCCCGCTGGCTCAACCTGCAATTATCTGCCTCTTAAGTTGTTGCCCTCACGTAATGTAGCCGTCCTACCGATGCACGCGCCACTCATCTGCCCATCAAAAGCGCCTTTGCAGCATGCTAACTGATTGTCAAAGAAGACTGTAGCATAGATTGGATAGGGAATGGTATTTTTGCAGCCACCAATCGACCAAGTCCCTTGTTCAGCATACCACTTCCCAGCTGCGGCAGAACTTACACTAGGAGTTGATGTCGTGTGAGAGCTTGTTGATCTTGTAGATGGGCTTGCAGTATTAGTTGTCAATGATTGACTTGGGCTTGCAGTTTCAATGGGAGTAATTGCTGTACTTTTACCTGGGCTTGTAGTGCTTGTCACTGTTTTGGGATCAACACAAACAACGTTCTCTGAGAAATCGCAATACATGCCATTGAACAGTAACCCATCTGGGCAGGAAACGGTCAAAACGATTACGTTCTGTTCACAGTATATGTACTCTTTACAACCAGTGCCGGATTTCATTGAGACAAAGTCAGGCTCCAAGTCACATTCCGGATTTTTCACAGTTTCATTTGGAGATGGATTACTTGCTTTCGTCGTGTCATCAGAGTTGGGTAAATAAGTGTTAGTTACATTTGTCGTCGTTGGAGTGGATGTCGTGGGATAGAAGGTAGGTGGATTGGGGATTCCTTTGATGCACGCGCCACTCGTCTGCCCATCATAAGCGCCTTTGCAGCATGCTAACTGATTGTCAAAGAAGACTGTAGCATAGATCGGATAGGGAATGGTATTTTTGCATCCACCAATCGACCAAGTCCCTTGTTCAGCGTACCACTTCCCAGCTGCAGCAGAACTTGCACTGGGGGTGGATGTCGTGTGAGAGCTTGTTGATCTTGTAGATGGGCTTGCAGTATTAGTTGTCAATGATTGACTCGGGCTTGCAGTTGCAGTACTTTTACCTGGACTTGTAGTGGTCACTGGAGTAGTGTTGATAGGAGATGTTCTACCGCACTCTGCGATCATATCAATGAAACACATATGCTTGGAGCAACAGTCACATAGTGTCGGAAAGAGGAGTGTAGCTTCATCTCTATCGGCAGGCACGTCTGGTTCAGTGTCGCTGAACAAGCAATAAGTTTCAGTTCCAAATGTTTGTGTATAAACATAAGTCGTTGGAATCGTTTTCGGTTCAACACAAACAACATCTTTTGCGATATCACAAAACATGCCATTGAACAGTTGCCCATCCGGGCAGGAATTCGTGGAAACGATTACGTTCTGTTCACAGTATATGTACTCTTTGCAACCAGTTCCAGGTGTAAACGAGAAGAAGTTGGGCTGCATGTCACATTCCGGATTTGTCACAACTTCGTTTGGAGGAGGCATCGTTTCTGGATCAACGTCGCAAGTAACCTCTTTTGCGATATCACAAAACATGCCATTGAACAGTTGCCCATCCGGGCAGGAAATCGTGGAAACGATGACATTCTTTTCACAGTATATGTACTCTTTGCAACCAGTGTCGGGTTTAGTTGAGAAGAAGTTAGGCTGCATGTCACATTCCGGATTTGTCACAATCTTGTTTGTATTATGATTACCTGCATTCGTCGTAATTGTTTTCACGGTAGTTGTTGTGGCGATATCAGTCGTAGATACACCACATTCTTTAGTAATATCAATGAATGAGCACTTATGCTTGAAGCAACAGTCACATAATGTCGTAAAGAGGAATGCATCTTCATCTTGATCGGCCGGCACGTCTGGTTTAGTGTCGCTGAACAAGCATAGAATGTCATTTCCATTTTTTTCAGGATACAAATAACTTGCTTCTACTATCTTGGTCGTAGACAAGGTCAGGATAATAAGTAAGGCAACCAGGCTGATGCCGCCAGTAGTAGTTCGTCCATGCTTGCACTTTATTATCGTCATATCATAGTATCCAGGGGAAAGTGGGTGCGGTTTGGCTGGCCGCTTGGGGGGGTTGGCCTTGCTCAGCGCGGCGCAGGTTATGTGGGGGCTGTAGAGGCGGGGGCTGAGGTCTTGGGCTGAGGTCTTTGTTCTACGATACATAATTACTTAGAAAACGAAAGTCAAGGACGGTGGATTTGAAGGTAGATTCTACTTGGGTAGGCTATCAATATAAATCAATTCTATCATATTCATTTTACTGCTTGTTAAAGTGATGCTTGCAGATTGCCAATAGTAATATCCTACTTACTTTCATATATTCACATGATTAGTCTCAGTAATTCTTCTCAACCTCTGATAAATCAAAGGAAAAGTTTGACTCACACTCAAAGGATGTTCCGCAAAGCATACATACACCGTCTTCATTGCTGATCGTAACGGCTCAAGTGAAGTGGACAAAATAATGTAACATAGTATGTACGACACAAGAAGTACTTCCAATATTGATGCATCCGTAAGTGGGTCAGGAGCGAATGAATTGCGATGCGTTATCAAGAGCATCCCATAGAATAGTACATTCAATCCAGCAATAAAATGGCAGAAGGATGAACACATCTGAGTTGCAATATCGTCTTGAATTACAGCTTGCACTCCTATTTTGTTGATTGTTGAGAGAGAAAAAATGATGTGACTATGTCCATCAGGAAAAACAAAAATCTGTTGATGTATATTGTATGCTCTTACCCGAAATTTCAATAAGTGTAGCAACATCATTCGCTGCTCTTTGATAGCTCTTGAAGTATACAGCCACATGACTCATTGCTATGTCTGAATGACTCCTTACGAAGTTACGCACTGCATTCTCCGTCGTCTTCCATTGAATACTTACAATCAATCGTAATCGTTGTACATTATTGTCATCATTTACTGTTGTTGATACAGCCATACCACGGAATTCATCCGGTGGTGGTAGGGTAGTATCCACAATACGGACCAGGGTACCAAACATTTGTGCTACTCCACCCAATAGTCCGCATTGTGCCACTGACCCGAAGCCAATGGTACACCCAACAAGTAGAAATGACTTTACAGTCTCCTCCTTGTTGCAATGTTGTTGTTGTGAATGATGCGGGTGGTGGTGGTGTATACCCTCCGCTGGATCTTCATCATCGTCATACTCATCGTCAAGACCTTCGTCAAAGTCTGATAATGTGGCATAGACTGATGCATCTGCCGTTTGATATGCATTATCATCATAATCATCCTCGGCATTATCATCATCGTGCCATACTGTTTGACCTTCATTCATACCTTCTGCATTGATAGTAGTGGTATCATCTCGTTTTTCTTGCTGCTGCTGTTGCAGCTTTAGCCGTTCCATTATTGACACTTGCTGCCCCCGGAACCATGCAGACACACCCCCCGCGGAAACAAAGCCTAGTAAATGACAAACAATACTAGTAGCCCAATTACCTGCTATCATACCTAGCAATAACCATGTTATATGCATAACTTTTGTCAATAATATGCTACCAGTAGCAGTCATTGATTCTGATGATAGGACAGTAACCAATGCGCTCCACCATAAATAGGTACATGCAAACTGTATCAGCAGTAATATTGACAATGCACGTACAAATGACGTCCGTCGTAATGATCGTGATAGTACGTCCAATGAAGACACGGCTAATGCACGAAAGAATGTTATACGATCATGTGTCGTTGATGTAGCCGATGTTGCTGCCGCCAAACGCTGTTGTTGGGATTGATGTCGTTGTGCTGTTGTTGTTGCTAATGTTACCTTACGTAATGTATCACGAATGACTAACCCTATCGGTAACAGTATAGCACTTCGTACATTACTCAAATAATGATAAATTAAACCAATTTGTATTACATGTAACCATATACAACATTGATTGGCAAGTAGTAATAATCGTGTAATAGCTTTATATCGGTAATTGTCCCCATCTGAACCACCTGGATGTGAATAGAGGAGTCGTAGTACTATGAGGGAGGTTGCCAAGGCAGTTAGTGTTGATAGTAGTATAGTTGAATGTGCTGAGTTGGATGAGACCATATCTGACCATGATGACGACGATGAGGTAGTATCATCATTAGTAGTGTTGGTGCTGTGTCGACGATAATATACATGTGGTACAATTAGTCCAGTGGGTATAATTAGTATTGCCGTGGCCATCCATGATACATCCCTTGGTCGTCGTGGTGTACGTGATGGTCGTTGATAGGGCAGCACAACGTACTGGTGTTGTTGAGTCTGTTGTAGTTGGTCAGAGGAATTAAAACTAGTGCGCAAATGTTCTTCTACTTCTTCTTCCTGCGTTGAATTGTCAATGAAATTGTCGTCACTGTCATCAACATCTCCTCCTCTGCCATTGGCACTGTTGATAGTTTTTGATAGTTGATCCATGTTGTTTTCTGAATTTTTCACATCGCCATCATCATCATCATCACTGCTAGGAGTAGTATAATCATTTTTGTGACCTATACTAATTTCTTCTTCAACACCAATCATCATCTCTTCTTCTGCCATTATTAACTCCTCATCAAGTATTGTGAGTGGCATAATCGGAGGGGAGGCTACAAAGTTCAAGGATGATGCAGCCATGGATGCAAATTTGGTATCCGTCCTAGGCGTAGTTTCCATACGTGCTAATTGATAATCCAATGTCATATCAGCAAAAAAGGGCTGCCGGACACCCAGCGGGGAGGAGTTCTCGACACTCCCGGCACTGTTGGTTCGTTCGACACTAGCGACACTATCCCTATCCCGTCTACTACTGCTATGCAACAATAATGAGGGTCCATCATCATCATCATGCGGATGACTACTTCGGACACCATTCTTATTACGGTTGTTATCGTCGTCCATCCTCTCTAACCTCTATCTACTCTACCGGGGGATCGAAGTGCTATGACGGCGGTTCCATGGATTTTCCACCATGCTATCTCTGGTAGGTAGGATGGTCGAGGATATCTTCGTGTTTGAAGTCAAACGTCGTAAGAAGTGTTGCCGCGCCGCGCCGCAACACAGAAAATGGCCGAACCACAGGCTTGCTCATGGGCTTTGTGCCCCAGCAAAGATTCGGGTGAAAATCGAGAGTTGCTGCGCTGTGGCACGTGCAAAACTGCGAAATATTGCTGCAAGTCGTGTCAGAAAAGTCATTGGAAATGGCACAAATACACCTGCGTCGGACCCGAAATTGAAAGGCATATAGTGGAGGAATTCACCTGTGCTGCGATCCAACGAGCTATTGATGCCGCGCAACCCAATGCCGTCGTGGAACTGAATGTCGGCACGTACGAGGCCGGTGGTGTGGGAGAACTTGTTATCTCCAAGCCTATGAAAATATTGGGCCCGGGACGAGTTGGACTAGATGGCGTAATCCTCAAATGCAACCTCGTCGTGAAAGGAATCACCGAAAACGGAGATGTAGTGTTGGCAAACTTCAAGGTATCTGGAACCGCCCGTTTGAAGGAAAACTCAGACACGAACATTACCATGTACAGTGTGGCTGTTGAATGCGCGAGGGAACTGGCAGAACGCGGAATAGATGCAATGGACATTTGCTCCTGCCAAGGCAAAGTTCTCCTTCTTGATTGTGAGATTCTTGGGGGAAGTGACACACTTTGCATATCTGGGGCTCCCAAGGTGCATATCAAGGGGACCGAGATCCGCTTTGCGAGATCACGAGGTATATTCGCAAACGATTACTTTGTCATCGAGGACTCGGTAGTGGACATGTGCGGTGGGTATGGAATCAAAGGAAGATCTGGGTGGGATGAAAAAGGAGATAACGATATTCAGCCAGGGCCGTGGAGCTCGTTCGGTGGTGCTGCAGGAGATTATGGTTACTAAACTTAGAAATTTGACAATGGGGCGATACACACGGTAAGATGCTTTTTAGATACATAAGTATTGGAGAACGAAAGTCAAGTCAACCCGTAAGGTAACTTTATGGATTTGATGTATCATTATGTTATCGATATAAATCAATTCTATCATATTCATTTTACTGCTTGTTAAAGTGATGCTTGCAGATTGCCAATAGTAATATCGTACTTACTTTCATATATTCACATGATTAATCTCGGTAATTCTTCTCAACCTCTGATAAATCAAAGGAAAAGTTTGACTCACACTCAAAGGATGTTCGGCAAAGCACACATACACCGTCTTCATTGCTGATCGTAATGGCTCAAGTGAAGTGGATAAAATAATGTAACATAGTATGTACGACACAAGAAGTACTTCCAATATTGATGCATCCGTAAGTGGGTCAGGAGCGAATGAATTCTGATGCGTAATCAAGAGCATCCCATAGAATAATACATTCAATCCAGCAATAAAATTGAGAAGTGAACACATCTGAATTATCCTGGGCGAATATTTTTTTTTGAGGTCAACCGTACGTACATAATCAAAAAACGAGGCGTTGATCATTGATTCGATGCGAGACGACCCCGGCATCTCTCCAATAAAAAGATGCTAGTATCATCACATTTTCCATCATATTGCGGGTTCATAACCCTAGCTTCAACCATGGCAATGACAACGATACCAATGACTATTACATCGTCGTTGTCAAGTAGTCGTATTAGTAGTAGTAGTCTAGCAATGACAAAAAGGAGGAAAAAGTATTCTGTGGAATGGATCGATCTGCTATCCTCCGAGTCATACCCATCATCATCATCATCATCATCATCGGAAGAAGAACTGAAGTCTCCGACGTTACTATTAGGAAAGATTGAACTACCTCGCTCAGGTGGTGTAACGTTTAACAACAATGTAGGGGATCGTCTATTCGCCTTCGGGGGGTACGCCGAGGAGGCAATAATAGCTGACAAAGATGATGCATCATCATCTATAATAGATCGACATGCTGTAAATGATATGTGGCATTTTCTTCCATACACAAACAATGTGTCATCGTGGGGGTGGACGCTACGACATGATGATAATAATAATATTAAAGGCTATGTCCCTCCTAGTAGATTGGCCACTGCAATTGCAGTCGTACCCAACAACAATGATTGTGGGACCAGAGGTTCGCCACAGGCGGTGTTACTAGGGGGATGGGATCCACAAACTCCTGGTACTGGCGGTATCATACTTGATGATGTAACCATGTTGGATATTGATACGTTGGTGTGGTCACGATGCATTGATGCTATGGATAGCGAATCATATGCTTCCCTACCCGATGGACCAACTAGTAGGCATGTTGCTGTACACTTATCAATAAGCAAACAGAGAGATGACGACAAACATGATGGTGCCCGGGAGGATATTATATGCTTGCACAATCACCGATGTGATGACCATATTCTGCAACTATCAATGACTACCGCTAAAGAAGGAACTCGTGTGCGATGGGATCGTCAGGCCACAACAGGCGAAGCACCCTCATCACGAGGGTTGCATTGTGCCACAACAATACATCAATCGACGGCGATGGTCCTATTTGGTGGTGCAGCCAAGGATGGGAACATGTCCAATGAGGCATTTGTACTTGATACTGAAACTTGGAAGTGGACAAAACTTGATTGTATTGGTGATGATAACACTGCACTACCAGCTCCGCGTGCAGGTGCGTGTCTATGTTCACTTGATGAGAACTCTGTTTTACTCTTTGGTGGTGCAACACCTGGAGAAAAGGGACTTGTGGGATTGAACGATGTTTGGGTGTTGCACGTGAACAAGGACAGTGGGAGGGGAACGTGGGATTGTTTGATAGAGCATCAGAATGATGATGATGATGATGGTGGCATCAAGATTGACGATGGTATATTGCGTCCACCTGGAAGAAATGCCGCCAGTCTTAATGAAATTGATAGAGAAAGGTTGTTACCAAAAGACATTATTTGGAAGAGGAGTGGGTCTTCATTAGTAGACAAATGTAAATATTTTCTGCTGAATGGAGGGTGGTATCCCTTCCGTAAGACATACAATTATATCTTCCTCCTTCGTATATTAACTGACGAGTGAAACCTGAACGATCTTGTTCTTTGTGCGAAAGAAACTAGTTCACTGTTCCAAACCAACATAGCAGTTTTAATAAGATTAGACACACGCAAATACTGCAGTTATAAGTTATCATCAACAGCATGTAAGTAGTCACAAACAATAGACTTAATCTCAGCGAAAATCTTTTTTTCCATTCTTGCTAGTTTCTATTACTTATTTTGTCAATGCAATATCACCATTCAACCATCCCATCGTACTACGTTCATTCGTCTTACTTGAATTCGGTAACTGTCCACCACTATCACGTACGCGCTTACATGCTGCCGTACGCTCGGTCGCACCCTGCACACCATATTTACATAATGCCTCATCATGTGTTAATTTTGGTATACATTTAGGATCGAGCTTTGGATTACATTTAAGTGTATCAGATGCTATTAATCCTTGTTCGAATGCATCAAAATCAAGTGCATTAGCTGCTATAGAATATGACTCTCCCAACACTACTGCTGATGATACCGTGGAAATGTCGGATATAAAATTTCGTCTGCTACTACAACTGTCGGACGATATGCCTCCAAATGCGAGTGCATAGTCGCCAATGAGAAGGAAGAGGGCGGATGCTGTTAGGTGGATGATCATCGTCAAGCGACGTCTGTTTGGACTGCTCCAACAAGTTTGAGCAGAAGATACATCCAACAGTGATTGCAAGTCAATCAATGAAGTAATGGAAAATGAATCGTCGTTATGTAAGACGTGTTCGGGTTCTTGTAGGCTTCTTCATTATCTCAATATCAACATTGTGTATCAACTTGCACCTAACATGGAAATATTTCATTTCGACCGATCCCAGCAGTGCGAGCACATTAACAGAATCATCCTTCTCCTCATCGAATGTACCTGATCCAGTACCAACACTCGTGCATTTTGATCCATACTTTTTGGGTGGATTTCGTAATCAACACATGCGATTTGTTGCCTTTGTTAACTTTGCAGTTACACATAATGTAACACAAATACTATTACCATCATTGCGATGGTCGGCACATTACAATCGACCGTACTCAATTCAACATGACCTATTATTCGATGTACACTATTGGAATGCAAGAGCTGTGGAATTGGGTTTACCACGACTTGTGAACTATGATCCCAATATCCTCGAGGGTGTTTACAATCAACTGCAGAATGAAAGTAGCCGTAATTATGATGATGACGACGATGGTAATGATTCAACACAGAGAATAAAGGTGGTATCATGCTTTAATATTAGCTCAAGTCTATTTTCAGGCTTGGACGAATCGATACTTCGACATCCAACAACAAATATTCGTAACACTGAAATACTGGGTCTAATTGGAAAAGGAGGAGTGAATGACATGTATTCGCATTGCCGATGTGGATTACAACAGGATATTAACTGTACCAACCAAAAGACACGATTTACTCATCTTATCCCACATGGCGGTATTCGAGGTGCAGGACGCTTATGGAATGATTACATGTCGCTACAAAAACATCGTGGACGTGTGCATTCAGAAATATTAACTGACACCAATACTAATGCATCGGTTTCAATTAATCCGGAGCATGTACATGTCGAGAAGGCAGTCTTTGAATTACTACGTCCATCGAAAGAGTTGAACTTAGCCTTGAAGGATGCATTAAGCGAGGCAATTCGTAATGCAACAAACAAACAATGCATGCAAAATAGACATGATTGTAATATGGATGGAGTAGGTCCTAGAGTTTTGGCATTGCATCCACGTGTGGAACCCGAAATGTTACGTCATCGGTGTAGCAAACAAATGGAGTCCAATCTAACAAAAGTATTTGAACGGTGTGAGCACTTTATTCCCTTCCTTGGACATGATGTCAATAATGAAATGAACAAAACAAGCAAATATAAGTTTAACATGGTTTTTATAGCTGCGAGTGTGGATCAAATATTGAATCAACCAGAAAGTCGCTATCGTAATGATACTATTGATATCATAATGAATGAAAATCGGCTAACATTCCTACGTGCACGTGAGTATGGATTATTTGGTGGTATACCACTCTTTGAATCAGGTACGGATAGCGCTAGGAATGTAAAATTCTCAGCAATACACGATGATGATTATTTGAACAACAGCAGCCGCAGCAGCAATGGTCAATTACTACATTACACTTCTCCAGAGTCTCTTGGTGGTCTTGAATTAGTAGCATCAATTATTAACTTCTTTACTGCCGTCGAGGCTGATATATTTGTTGGTGTGAAAGGTAGTTCTTTTTCGACTGATGTTTTCTCCGCACGGTATTATCAATCTAAAAGTCATAGGGAAGGAATAGTAGAAAGCTATATCATTGGTCCAGATGGTATACAACGATTGTACGGTCCCCCACCGTCACATTCTTGTTAGATATGTATAGATAAATACAAATAGAGTATGAATTTGCGTTGTGCATGCTAGATGTATATATAGCGTTATCAATTTCCTATGTTCTATTTCTGGAACACGTCCTCTAGACAAAATCCATCCTCTTTCATCTTTGTCATTGCACTTTGTTGCAACCGTTGTTTCATTTCATTCACACTCGCTTTTTCACCCCTCAAAACCTTACTGTATGCATCCGGATCACCCTCTTTCTTTAATATAAATTTATTAATCGACCTCCATTGTCCATTATCATTCGGCACAAGTTTCCCTCGCTGTAACCGTGCAATACGTAGCACTAAATGGTCTGGTTGAAGATTGGTAAATGCATCATCAATAGTTAGGATATTTGGTCCCTTGGGGTCAATGTTTAGTACAGTCGCTTCGCGACGATCGGATTCTTGACCGGCAGTACCCTGTTGTGGAAAGTAGGCAATACGATCGCCCACACGTAATGGTTCAGTCTTGTCTTGCGACCCACTTTTATCTGCCCTTGTTTCTCTCCGTGACGTTGACCCATTCTTGGCGTTATCAATATCATTATCAGAATCGGAGCTAGTTCGTTGTTCATTCTCGTAGTCATTGGATGGAAGAGTTTCTTTGGCCTCTAGTAGCAGTGGTGGCAATACTGCTACCGTGTCAACTGCATTACGTAGTCTCTCCTGTTCAACTGCCTCTGCAAGACTTTTGTCAAGTACAAGTTGAAGATACAAATTCTCGGTTACAAAATCTTCATTCGTCATACCTTTATGAGTACGTTTTAATTGTAATGCATATTTATCAAATAAACCGACATTCCATTTTTTCCTCGAATCATCAACTTGTCCGTAGTAGGGGGTAAGTTGTTTCTTCGTGGATAAATCAAATTGACCAACATGTCCTTTAATGTGCTTATGTGGATACTGGATGTATTCAATAGGGCACTTCTTATTACTGTCATACGCAGGCAAATTTAGACCCACAGTTTCATCATATTGTGCTAGTCGGACAGGATAATATATACTTGGACCATGTCCTTTCTTGGGCGCTTGTATACGCCAATGTAATGACCCAACCTTGCGAGCGGCGAATGTGACATCAAATGCTTTTTTAGCATTGGACTTTTCAATAGCAAATTTGGCATCGTCGTTGCCACCCCAACCGGGGTATGCGTAGGTGGGGTATGGAATATTAGTAGCAGTAGTAGTAGTATCGTCATACTTGCGTTTTTTGTCGTTCGCTCGGTCCTCCTCACTCTTACTCTCATTCACGACTTCTTGAACTTCTTCGTCGTCTTCCCCACCATTCTTCTCGGGAGTTCGTTGGGAGAATGGAACCATGTTCAAGATGGAGTCTGTCGATGATTCCGATGCTACAGACGAATTATCATCCTCCTGTGATGTGGTAGTTTCAGTAATGATGTCCATGATGGTTTGTGTGGGGCGCGGTGTGTGTGTCGATGTCATTGTGCGGGGTCTTTTGGGCTCCCCCGACTTCTGCCCTCCAAATGGTGAATGAGTCACGGCCATTCACAACTAATGATAGCACGTCGACGGATCATACCAATAGCAACTGTTCTATCATCAAGCTCCATCAAATCATTCGTCGCTGCCGCTGCCATGACTGAGTATCCAATGATCCTTGCCGACCGACCAGCGGTATGTAATCTTGTAAAACCCGGACAATGTCAGTTCACACCATCCTTCCAACCAGTACCTCTCCTCGAACGCATCCCGTGTGGTACGGGCGGGACATCGTACATCCTTCGTTTTGGCTTACCAGACAAGTCATTACCCATGGGATTGACAACTTGCGCTTGCATCCTCGCGTCTGCGAAACTGCCCGACAATACGAAAGGAGGAGAGGTCGCGGATGTCATACGTCCGTACACGCCCATTAGTGCAAATCACCAAGTGGGATGTTTCGACCTGCTCATCAAGGATTATGGCACTAATGGTTATCTATCCAAGTACATGTGTACCGAATTGCCCATCGGTGGTACCGTCGACTTTAAACATATCGATTTCAACATCAAGATACCAGCACCATTTGCACAAAAGAAGATTGGGATGATTGCCGGCGGGACCGGTATTACTCCCATGATCCAAGCGTTACATGCCATCCTTGGTGACGGACCAGCGGAGCAGTCGAGTGCCACTGACGAGGTAACACTATTGTACGGCTCACGAAGCAAGGATGATGTTCTGGGTGGTGAGATGCTTGATAAGTGGGCCAGTGAGCATGGTGGCAAATTTAAGCACATTGATGTGTTGTCGCATGAGCCAACCGATTCGGACTACAATGGCGAACGTGGGTTCATTGATAAGGAAATGATTATGAAGTATTTGCCCCCACCAAGTCTTGGTGATGATGTTGTTATTCTCGTTTGTGGGCCTCCTGTGATGTACAATTTGCTTTGCGGACCAAGGACAGAGAAGGAGGTTACGGGTATACTGGGAGAGCTTGGTTACAGCTCCAGTCAGGTATTCAAGTTTTGAGTGAGGATATCAAGCGATTTGATGTACAGAGGGTCAAATGGTCGGTCAATTGTTGATTGGTAGGAGTAATTAGTTAGAAAAGGTGTTACAATTCTTCTTCGCTCGTATCCTCAATCTCGTAATTCTGCTCTGATCCGAGTGATCGATTAACAACATGTCGACCTAACAACTTGCCGCTGACATCTTCACCATCACCATGGTCCTTGAATGCAAAGGCATGACCATGGTATGAGGTTAATGAGAGGCTGTCTCCCGGTGCTTCGATCTGTCCAACGTGAACATGTTCATCCTCGTCCGATATCCAATATATGTGCACGGTTCCCTCGGCACGATTCACAAAGTTAACTGATACCTCATCAGGATGTAATTCTCTTGGTCCAGGCTTTGGTGGAGGGTGACCATCCATATCATCAATCGTAGTCATCTCCTCGGGACTTAGTGTAAAGTCAAAGCTATTCAAATTGGATTTCTGATGAGTAGAACTTGTCGACGCAGGCAAGACCATGACACCATTTCGAGTTGCCCACTGTATTACAACTTGTGGTACACTAACACCATATCTCAATGCGATAGAAATCAACGTCGGGTTAGTTAACACAGGATTCTCTGTGTATCCCTTATGATGGAACCATTGTGTGCCCATACTCGAATATCCCTGGTAGAGTATCCTCCGTTCTGGATGTTCGATATTATGACGCTGTATTCGTTGTCGGAAGGCTTTATCTTGATGGTAGGGGTCAAACCAATTCTGTATGACATGTGGACCAATCCTTTTAGCGAGCATTTCTTCTAATAGATTTTCATCAATATCACACATTCCAATAGAACGGACAGTACCTGAATCGTATGCCTCCATCAATACTCTCCAGCTATCATGCCACGTTCCTTCTGGTTCACGAGTACATGCACCTGGCCAACAATGCGGTTTGTGTATCAGTATAGAATCGAGTGATGAGACACGTAATCTGTCTAATGAGATTGCAATCATTTTCTTCGTCGATTCATATCCAAGATCCTCTGGATGTATCTTGGTTTGTACAAAGACATACTCTCCGTCCCTTTGATCCTCATATCGCATTTGTGTATCAAACAAGGCATTACCAACATCCTCCTCACGATACCCCCACGATGATGATTGTGCAGTATCTACAAATCGATATCCTACATCGATTGCCAATTTGACGTGGGAATACTTTACGCCCGAGGCTGATCCTAAACCGACCATGGGGACTGTGATGTTATTGTAGAGAGTGAATGTCGGTGGAGACATGAACATTGGAGGACGCGAGGTATTGGAAGAAGCGTCAGCCGACGACAACGAAGAACGGATTGCAGAGTGGCATACAATGATTATGAGGCAGTGGAGTGTTATCGTCATAAAGACCCCCGATCGATCTGACAGGAACAACATCGTTACGAGTTTACGGTGAAACCGTGAACGATACGATCAAACGAAATTCTTTTTCAGGTCAAACAATCCAAATTTTGCCTTGTGAGCTGGATGAGGTTAGGATAGCGGACGTTGGCATGGCCGGTACTAGCGCAATGCCACCACAGGAGATTGCTAGCGACGAAACTGACGAAAGGAAAGAAATGTCCGGTCACCACGCAGTCTCTCCTCCCGACATGGACGTCCAAGACGTTCGGGAGGTCTCCGCGGATGACGATGAATTTCAATCGGAGGATGAGGAGGAATCATTTGAAGATGCGGACGAGGAATTGAAGGAGGTACGGGAGGTGGAGGCAACAACGGATATTGAGAAAATGGACGCTTCTGATTTGTTGGCATTGTCCAACTCGCGTCTAACGCAGTCAAATGAGGAAAAGGAGGTCGTGAAGGGGTCTGCTGTGGCATGGGGCAACGACGATGACGATGAGTCTCAACCTCGCGTGGAGAACAAATCCGATAACATGTTTGAACTTGCAATTGCAAAAGGAAATTTGGCAGAATCGTTAGCAGAGACCGACCTAAACCTCTTGGTATTGGCCGAGAAGAAGGTGAAGGAGGCTCAAGCTAAGGCAAATGTAGATGAAGCGATGCCTCCAAAACCTGCACGAAGTGAAAATTCGGAGCTTTGGGCGTTATTGAATCATTCCAAGATGAGACTCGAGACTGGTAAGCATGAAATGGGTGCAAAAAAGACCTCTAGGAATTCTATTAGAGGGGACGATGCCATGTCCGTGACATCGAAACTATCAAAATCATCAAAGAAAAGCAATGAAGCTCCAATTACAGTTGTTGGAGGGCCAGACGAGGTAGGGGATGCACCATTGCATGATGTTAATGGCAATGGCTATGCCTCTACTGGTGGATCAGTTTCTTCAGCTAGTGAAATGAAAAATGATGACGAATTAGACAACAATAGTGACGACGACGATGACAACAGAGACGAGGAATCCAGCGAAGAGGAGGAGGAGGAAGACTTGCCAAGCTTTTTGAAAGACGATGACGAAGAAAAAGTTGATCCCGAAGAGGCAAAGGCGCTCTATGAAGCGGCGAAGTTTAAGGCCGCATCCATTCTATCTGTAACGAAAGATAACCTCTCAGATGTACAAATGCTCCAGGCTATCGCCATTGCAGAAGAGGCAGCCAAGAAGGGGGACGATAAATTCTCCACGAAACGCTCGTTATTCAAATTGAACGAGGCCAAGGTGGAAGACCTGAAAGCATTACTCAATTTCTCTACTCGAACACCTGAAGAAGAGGAGGCTTACCAAAAAAGTGTGGCTAGAGAGGCAGTAGGCTGGGGCATTGGAAAAGGACGATTGATTAAGAAATTGGGATCGGTTGTTCAAGACTTTAAGGTTAAATGTGCTGAAATAGATCAAAAGAATCAAAAAGAAAGGATTGAAATGGGTCAGCCAACGATACAGGATGTGACCACGGCTGCCATGCTTGATCTGAAAGCTCAGATTGAAGAGATGGAAAAGATTGTGTCTAAGACGGGATCCGCGTTGATGGACTCCGTAAAATTATCTGATCCCCCAAATTCCACATCTCCCTCTACTAATGGGAAACTAGCATAGAATAATGAACTGTATTATTATTGAACATACAGGCATTTCACTTTTTGTTATAATCATTTTGATGGATAGTACGATGTTTTGCTTTCACCACTCAAATCGAAGGGTTTATCCCAAATTTCATCAGGTGCGGCCTGCATTGCCTTCCACAATACAAAACCAGGACCACAGTTGCGTACGTTGATACAACGACATAAATCTTCCGAAGCTCTGCGAAAAGCTGAGTTACCTTTTTCGCCACTCAGAATTCCCCAAGTCGGTCTTAGTGCACGGTCAATTATACCGGTGACGATTTTACATCCTTTGTACTTGGCATGTCGCTGTGCTCTCCTTTTCTTTACCTCTTGTTGATGATCGACGAAACTGGACGTCTCTAATTCCACTGCAATATCTGCATTCTCTAATGTACTGACACACAAATCGTCTTCATTATTATGGCTGCGAAACTCTTGACAGACACTGCAGAATTGTCTATTGGGTACAATTTTCATATTGTTATTATAACCAGCCATACCAATCATTGTTATCATTTCATCATCATCGCAACATCGTCGTGGATAAACTTTCTCCAAGAATGAAATATACTTTTCCATGACTTCCCGTCGATTGCCACATGGATTGGTAGGCTCTCCATAGAAGTATCTATCAACGGCTGCTAAATCAGCTGGTCGATCCCTCGCCAATCGTCCTACCATGACCCCTGTTAAATTAAGTGGTGATATCAAGGGCGGGCCCAGACATGATCCTTGAGGTAAATTGCATATTTCACAAGGCACTGCATGGTCTGAATTAACACAGTATGTTGTGTTGTTGGTATTATTATACATTCCATTTCCATTTTCATCAAAGTGCACATCTTCTCCATATGCAACTTTCCTAGCATGCTCAATAC
>Ga0247843_1002708_pt1 | contig 31192 bp, 23 predicted proteins | sample LaCruzMarch2017__FD_192420 | JGI IMG/M metagenome (GOLD analysis project Ga0247843, IMG submission 192420) | Freshwater microbial communities from meromictic Lake La Cruz, Castile-La Mancha, Spain - LaCruzMarch2017_8m | ecosystem: Environmental > Aquatic > Freshwater > Lake | place: Spain... | reverse complement strand
TGCCTCCCGCGACTTTCCCATGGGTTAGCTGACACGTCCGCAACACTCGGTAATGATTGCTGGCTAGGCTTTATCATAACTGGACTTTCACCAGATCAGAAGCGCCTTGCTTTGCTCGGCGCACAACAGTTTTATCCACCGACCGGTCGGAATTGCCCCCTGTTATCCGACCGGTCGGTGAACAAGGAAAAACCCGACAGGGAAATACGGAGGTGTGCGGAGATCGTTCATGGTCGGAACGCTAGTCCTTCAAGGATGCCGACCCAAGGAGGAAATCCGATGGAGAAAGCAAGATGTGACGATACAGCTCAACCGAAATCGCATCCAATGCTCCAGGCATTTGGTCCGCGAAAAAGTAGGCGGCGGCGGACTTGCATGGGGTTTCTCCCGGCTTGCCACTCAAGGGAACTTGCCGCCGATGAATTCGACCAGCCTTTCGTCGCTCATCGGGCTCGAGGTGCATTCCTTGGCGACGGTGTTCTTGAACTGGGGAGTGGCGGCCAGATAGTGGATGAATTGCTCCTGCACCGTGCCGGTGCCGGTGACATGCACTTCTTCGGCGTTCGGCATGTGGCTGGCGATCTCCTTGAAGAATTGCTGGAGGAGGGTCTTCTGCTGATTCTGCATCGCATTCTCGTTGGAGTTGCCGTCCGCTCCCCGATTCTTGGCGTGACCCAGGACCGTAAATTCGGCGGCCGTGGCGTCCGCGCGGCCGATGATCGTGGCGTGATGGGTGTCCATCCAAACGCCGAACTGCTTTTTGTTTTTAACCGACATCCCGCTTCCCTCGCGTCGCACCGCCGCGATAGCGAATGATTTCTCACGCTTTACCCTGGACACCAAGATGGGAACAACGAAGGGGCCGAAACTGGCGAAATTTCAGAGGGTTGGGAAAATGGTAAGATCAACCCTGCGGGGGGGCGGAGCGATTCTCCCTGCGCCTTGATTTTCGGGGAGTTTCGCTGATTTCGTTGTTACCATTTCCCTTTCCAGGTTCACCTGCGCGGAGTGCACACGGACCGCCTCCGGCGAGGCGTCATCGCCGCGGCCGTCAGAACTCGATCACCAGCTCCGATCCTTTCGCGGGCACCTTGCCCTCCGCCGGATACCAGGTCGCGCTGAAGATTTCATACAAGGGCCTGCTCTGCTTGAAGAGGATCTTGCCTCCGCCCTTTTGCGCCGCGGCGAAGCGGATCGGATTGCCGCCATAGCGTTTTGACTCGAACGAAAACTCGGTCGCTCCTTCGGCGAGGAGTTTCTCGTCGCTCAAGATCACCTCCTCGTGCAGCTTGAATCGGAAAGACTTGCCATCGACCCGGACCGCTTTGACCTCGTCGTCTTTCGTCAGCTTCTTGATCTCGTCCTCGGTAGGAACCTTCTTCATCTTCTCCAACCGGTAAACGGCCGGCGTCATGATCAGGATCCCCACCCGCGTCGGATTCTCCGTGGCCTTGTGTTCCAGCACGGTCGAAAGGACGAGGCTCCTGCGATCGAAGCGGTGGCGGATCCGCGCCTTCGAGCCGCTGTCGTAGGTGGCGACAAGCTCGCACGCCGTGACGTCCGAGCTGGCTGCCTGGGTGGTCTCGAAGGCGTCCTCCTTGATCCCGATCCGCGTCCAGGTTCCGCCCTTCTCCTCTTCAAGGATGAAGAAGATCTGGAACTTGTCATGGAGCCCGGCCTGCGCCCATCCGCTCTTCCCGCGGACTTTCGGGAAGAGGGTGCCTTTGGCGTCCTTGGCCGTGACCGAATAGTCGAACTCGTTCTGGCCGTGCCCGATCCAGCATCCCATCCACTCTTTTGCAGAGAGCTCGGGAAGGGTGGCCGCTTGAAGGGGAATGGTGCTGAGAATTGTCGCGATGAATAGGGACCGGATCATGGGTTGGTGGCAGGTTGGATTTTCAGGAAGAGAGTTTGGAAAGCGTGCGCTCGAAAACTCCGAGCGCCCGTTGGATTTCTCCGGATGGGACGGCGAGGCTGGTCACCGCGCGAATCGTATCAGGACCCGTAGTGAAGACGCGGAGGCCGGCTTCGTCGAGTTCCCGCGCGAGGCGATCCGCGGGAACCGTCGTCACCCGGGCGATAACGATGTTGGTTTCCACGGCGGCCGGATCAAGCTCGATCCCTGGCAACACGCTCAAACCATCGGCCAAAGCACGGGCGTTGGCGTGGTCTTCGGCGAGCCGCCCGCGGTGATGTTCAAGCGCGTGCAGCGCGCCGGCAGCGATGATGCCGGCCTGCCGCATGCCGCCGCCGAACATCTTGCGGAAGCGCCGGGCGCGCTGGATGAACTCCCTCGACCCGCACAGCGCCGAGCCGACGGGAGCGCCGAGGCCTTTCGAAAAGCACACCGCGACCGAGTCGAACTCCGCCGCCAGTTCGCGCTCGGAAATCCCGCGGGCGACCGCCGCGTTCCACAACCGGGCCCCGTCGAGATGCAGCCGGATGCCGCGCTCCCGGGTCAGCGTCCCGATTTCCCGCACGAGTTCCTGCGGCCAGATTTTGCCGCCGCCGCGGTTGTGCGTGTTCTCAAGGCAGACCAGCTTGGTCGGGGCGAAATGCTGGTCCGCGGGACGCAGCACGGCTTCCAAATCCGCCGCCGTGAAAATGCCGCGCACCCCGGGCAGGCAGCGGCACATCACCCCGGCCAGCGCGGCGGGCGCACCGCCTTCGTAGTAGTAGATGTGCGCGTTGCCATCGAGGATCACCTCGTCGCCCGGCTCGGTGTGGGCCCGCAGCGCCAGCTGGTTCACCATGGTGCCGGAGGGCGCGAACATCGCCGCCTCCTTGCCGAGCAGCTCCGCCACCCGGGCTTCGAGCTTCGCCACGGTCGGATCCTCGCCGAACATGTCGTCGCCGACTTCCGCCGCGGCCATCGCCTCGCGCATCGCGGGGGTTGGAACGGTGATGGTGTCGCTTCGCAGGTCGATCGGCATCATGGGGGAAAGAGTCTCGCCGCCGACTTTCGCGGGACATATCCCGAAGACAAGCGCAGGTTTCCACGCTGGGAGTAGACGGCGACTGTAGCCGAGAAATGGACCAGGATCGATAGGATGAATGGGATATCAAAGGCCCCGGAACACGCTCTCTTCGCATTCTCATCCTATCCATCCCATCCATCCTGGTCCAAAAATCCATTCTGTTCCAGAACGAGCCCCACAGCCTCCCTCACCTGGAAGCCCTGACGGATCCTGCCCTGCCGGGTGCTTGCACGAGCCGACTTAATCTGAGATCCCCTGCCCGCCGATGCGTCCCACTCGATCCCACGCCACCCCTCTCCGCGTCCGCTCACTGGCCGCCCTCTGCTTTTGCCTGCTGGCCACGGTATCGACCGGTCTTTCCGGCCCGCTGCCTGCCGACACCGACGGCGACGGGATCCCGAATTCCAGCGACGCGGACATCGACAACGACAGGCTTTCCAACGCCACCGACCTCAATGTCGATGGCGGGATCGCCCGCTCCGGCCCGCTCGCCGGCACTTATGTCGGCGATCGCTTCCGCAATGGTGACCCGCACGAACTGGACATCGATGGCGATGGTTTCGACGATCGTGATGCGGCGGAAACCGACATCGATGGCGACGGGATCGCGGATGACGACCCGAGGGAGAAAGACATCGACGGCGATGGCAAGCCGGACGGCTCAAGGACGGAGCGGGACATCGATGGCGATGGTTTCGACGACGATTCCGCCCTTGAGAAAGACATCGATGGCGACGGGCTGGACGATGACGATCCCGCGGAGGAGGACCTCGACGGCGACGGTCTTGCCGACCACGACCCCGAAGAGGAAGACATCGACGGCGATGGCCGGGAAGATCACTCGCTCAGGGAGACCGACATCGACGGCGACGGCTTGGACGACGATTCTCCCGATGAAAAGGACATCGATGGCGACGGCCTCGACGACGATGCGCTGGAGGAAGAAGACATCGACGGTGACGGGCTGGACGATGATTCCCCGTTCGAGACGGACATCGACGGCGATGGCATCAACAACGAGTGGGACCCGGATGCGGACGGCGACGGTATCGAAGATACCGAGGAACTGTCGGCCACCGGATTCTGGGAGGATTTCGACGACGCCTCCCGCTGGCCGGATGGCGCCACGATCGATCACGCCGCAAGCCCGCCCTTGGTCGGCATCCCCTGGCGCATCGCGATCGCGGGCGGACCCCGGCCAACCATTGTTCACGCCCACGGCGGCCTCACGCCGCAGAACGGCAACACGCTGTTCTACGTCGGTGGCAGCGCGAACAGCTCCGGGGGAAAGATGACCCTCGCCTTCGAGGCCACTGCCATCGCGACCGACGCCCTTCCGACTGCCAATCAGGACTTGGGGTGCAATGTTTCGTTCCTCAACTTTCCGGGGATGATCGCGGACAATGGCGGCATCGACCCGACCGGCGTGGTGCACACCTCCTTCAGTGGCTATGGCACGACAGGCCCATCCATCTTCCAAGGTGAATCATTCACCTGCCTGACCTGCGAGCCGGTGGGCGGCCTTTACTACTGGAACTCTCGGAGAACGCCCTTCACCACGAACAAGCGGCAAACCATCGTGTTCCAGGTCAGCGGCGACTACCTGACCATCACGGCGGTCGGGCTGGGTTCGCTGGTTTTCCATCATCCCGATCTCTCCACGAAACTCGCAGCCGACAAGACGCACTTTTGGTGGGAGCCATCCGGCACCGTCGCGCCCGGCTTTCTCGAATTTCAGCGGAAACTGGTGCTCCACCGGGTCACCGACAATCCCGACTGGATCCGCTCTTCCTCCGTCACGCCGGGACTCGGACCGCCACCTTCGGTGAATCGTTGAGCAAGTAGCCGGTCGTTCAACAGGGAAGCCCGTCCCTCACGCCTTCCGGTTCCTCAGCCGGTCGATGATCACCGCGACCACGATGATCGCGCCGGTGATGATCTCGGTCCACGGGGTCGGGATGCCGTTCAGGACGCAGCCGGTGCGGATGGTGGTCATCAGGAGCGCGCCGATGATGGTGCCGAGCACGGTGCCGACGCCGCCGGAAAGGCTGGCACCGCCGATGACCACGGCGGCGATGATGTCGAGTTCCCAGCCGGTCGCGGTGGTGGGGTCGCCTTGCGAGGACTTGGCCATGTTCATCACCGCGGACAGTCCGGCGAGCGCGCCGCCGATGACATAGACGAAGAGCTTGGTGCGGGTGACATTCACGCCGCAGAGGGTCGCGGTCTGCTCGTTCGATCCGACCGCGAAGACATGCCGGCCGAAGCGGGTGTAGCGGAGGACCAGGGTGAAAAGGACGGCCAGCGCGACCATGAGCCAGACGCCCCAGGGGATGCCGGAGCCGCCCATCCAGGGTTTATAGGCGGTGACGTCGAAGGGAAGGTTCACCGGGGTGCCGTTGGTGGCAACTTTCCCCGCGCCGCGGAAGACCTGCATGGTGCCGAGGGTGACGATGAAGGGCATCAGCTTGAGCCCGGTCGAGAGCCCGCCATTGAGCAAACCGCACAGGCCGCCGAATCCGATGGTGGCGAGGAAGACCAGCGGCGGGTCGATGCCCTTCGTCACCAGCGTCGCCGCGATCACGCCGCAGAGCGCGATCATCGAGCCTACCGAGAGATCGATCCCGCCGGAGATGATGATCAGCGTCATGCCGATCGCCGCGGTGCCGACGATCACGGTCTGGGTCAGGATGTTCAGCAGCACGTCCTCGGTGAACATCGCCGGGTTGCGGGCTCCGAACAGGCCGTAAACAACCAGCAGCGCGATGAAGGGGCCGAGGAGGGCGAGGAGGGATTTGAGGCGCATGGGAGAGAGACGGAAGGCGGATTGATGATTGCCGATTTTTGATTTTGGATCTCAGGAGCGGGGGCTGCTGGTCGGCTGGGGCAGATCGGCGGCTTTTCCGGTGGCGACGAGCATGACGTCGTGCGGGGTGAGGTCGGCGACGGGGACGGCGCGGGTGAGCTTGCCCTGGCTCATGACGGCGATGCGGTCGCAGACGCCGAAGAGCTCGGGCAGGTAGCTGGAGATGATGATGACGGCGCGCGGGCGGGCGGGATCGGTGACGGCCTCGTTGATCGCCTCGTAAATGCGGGCCTTGGCGGCGATGTCGATGCCGCGGGTCGGCTCGTCTAACAAAAGGATGTCGACATCGTATTCGAGCAAGCGGGCGAAGGCGGCCTTCTGCTGGTTGCCGCCGGAAAGCGCGCCGATCGGCTGGGCGGGGCCCTGGCACTTGATGCCGAGCTTTTCGATCCACACGGCGGAGCGGCTCATCTGCCGGGCCGGCGACACCGCGCCGCCGCGGCCGAAACGGTCGAGGCAGGGCAGCGTGATGTTGTCGGCGATCGATAGGTTCAGTGCGAGGCCCTCTTCCTTGCGGTTCTCGCTGAGCAGGCCCACGCCCTGCCGCCAGCGCTGGCGGGGGCTGGCGATACCGTTGTGGTCGCCGATGCGGATCTCGCCGGACTTCACCGGATCGAGGCCGAACAGCGCGCGCAGAAACTCGGTGCGGCCGGAACCGACGACACCGGCGATGCCGACGACCTCGCCGCGGCGCAGGGTCAGGCTGGCATCGGCGGGCTTGATACTTCCGGCGAGGTGCTTGATCTCTAACAGGGCCTCGCCGGCGTGGCGGTCGGTGCGCGGGTAGAGGTCGTCGACATCGCGGCCGACCATCATCGAGACGATCTCCTCCGGGGCCGTGGTCGCCACCTCCCGGGTGCCGACGACGGAGCCGTCGCGCAGCACGGTCAGGCGGGAGGCGAGGCGGTTCACTTCCTCGAGGAAGTGCGAGATGTAGATGATCGAAATGCCCTGCGACTTGAGGCGGTCGATCAGCAGGAACAGCCGCTCGATGTCCTTTTGCGAGAGCGATGAGGTCGGCTCGTCGAAGACCAGCAGCTTGCAGCCCATCGCCAGCGAGCGGCCGATCTCCACGAGTTGCTGGGCGGACACCGAAAGCGTGCCGGCCAGCACCTCGGGCCGGATGTCCGGGTGGTCGAAATGAGCGAGCGCTTCGAGGGCGCGGGAGCGCATCAACTTGCGGTCGACCAGCGGGCCCTTCATCGGCTCCATGCCGAGCACGATGTTTTCCTCGACCGTCAGGTGCGGGGCGATCGACAGCTCCTGATAGATCATCCCGACGCCGCGCGCGCGGGCATCGAGCGGGTTGCGGGGAAGATAGGGTTTGCCATCGAACTCCATCTCCCCGCCGTCCGGCGCGTGGGCGCCGGACAGCACCTTCATCAGCGTGCTCTTGCCCGCGCCGTTCTCCCCGACCAGCGCGTGCACCTCCCCCGGCAGCACCTCAAGGTCCACCCGTCCGAGCGCGATCGTCGGCCCGAAGGTCTTGCGGATGCCCCGCATGACGAGGCGTGGAGGTGCCGAAGGCATGAGTGGAAAGTGATCAGTGATCAGTGATCAGTGAAATGCAGGAAGCAGGGTGCCTTTGGCTTTCCACTGATCACTGCTCACTGATCACTCGGCACTTCTTCTTACTGCAACTGCGTCTTCACCAGCGCGTCGATCTTCGGGTCGGCGAGGTTCTCTGTAGTAACCAGCGTGGCGCCGGTGTCGATCACCGGCTCGACCTTTTCGCCCTTGAGTTTGGCGACGGCGGTCTTCACGCCGAGGTAGCCCATGTTGAGGGGATCCTGGAGGACGGTACCCTGCATCTCGCCTTTCTTGAGGGCATCGATGAAAGTGGCATCGCAATCGACGCCGATGAACTTCACGGTGCCCGCGAGATTCTTGCCGCGCAGGGCCTGGAGCATGCCGTAGGTGCTGGTCTGGTTGGAGCAGAAGATCGCGTTGACCGTCAACGCGCCGCCATCGGTCAGGCGGGTGACCAGGTTGGTGCCGGTGTTCTGGGCATCGCTGGCGGTGGGTCCGGCGAACTGCTCGGAGCTGACGATCTCGATGCCGGGGAACTTGGCAATTTCATCGAGGAAGCCCTGCTCGCGCTGCTCGGTGGACGCGCTGCCTTGCATGTAGCGGAGCATCGCGATCTTGCCCTTTTCGCCGATGGTCGCGGCAATGGCGCGGGCGCCGATGCGGCCGCACTCGGCATTGTCGGTGGCCACGTAGCTGGTGATGAAGCCGGCACTGTCGGCGAGGCTGGAGTCGACGATGACGACCGGCTTGCCCTTGTCGGCGACTTCCTTCGCGACATCGCGCAGCGCGACGGCATCGAGCGGGGCGAGGACCAGCGCGTCGTTCTGCAGTGACTGGTTTTTCACGAGGTCGATCTGCTGCGAGCGGTCATCCTCGCGCTGCGGCCCGATGAAGGTGACCTTCACGCCGAGCTCGGCACCGGCTTTCATCGCGCCGGCTTCCACCGACTTCCAATAGATATGCGTGGTGCCTTTCGGGATCACCGCGACGCGGATCTGGCCCGGGGTTTCGGCGGACTTGTTGCAGCCGGCCAGGAGTGTGGCGAGGGCGATGGCGAGGAGCGGGGTGGATTTCATGTTGGGTTATCGGTTGGGAGAATTCCTGAAGGATCGGCGGCGGAAAGTCACGCAAACGGGTGCGGGCGCGCGGAAAAGGGTGCTCACGCGCTCCGGCGGAAGATGCGGTCTTCGCCGACAGGGTGCGTGGGAATGGGGATGCGGAGGATTGAAGGGGACTTAATGGACAAAGTTGTTTCACCCCGGATATAGAGAGAACGAACCGCGGAGGCGCAAAGATCGCGAAGGAAGCGCCTAGAACCTGATTTTTGCGGCGGTTGACCTCGTTTTCTGCTGCGGAGATCCCCACTGCCGCCACGAAACACCATTTTCTGCATGGAGTTTTTTGCTTCCATTTGAATGAGACAGAGAGAATGAATCTCACCGTGCCGCCGAACTCTGACAGCCTGCCTAACCCGTCCTCCTTCCTATCGCGGCAGGTCGAGTCGTCGCGAGTCTTCTTTTTTGACGAGCCGGATCCCGCGGGCTTTGAAGTCAAATGCGGCGGCTTCGAACGCTGCCGGCCGGACTACCGGATCGACCGCCCTGACTTCCCGTGGTTCGTGATCGAGTTCGTCCACGGTGGCCGCGGCAAGGTCACGCTGAACGGCGTGGAGGCCGCTCTGAAGTCGGGCGTCTTTTTCGTCTATGGACCCGGCGTCGAGCACCACATCGCGACCGATCCCGACAAGCCGCTGTTGAAGTATTTCACCGGCTTCGCGGGCCCCGATGCGGCCGGGTTTTTGCAGCGCTTCGATATCCTGCCGGGCATGGTGTCCCACTGCTTGAAAAGCGAGCCGATCCGCCGGGCTTTCGATACGCTGGTCGAGCGCGGGTCGCGGAACTCGAAGTATTCGCGGCCGCTCTGCACCGCCATCGTCCAGCAACTCCTGCTGATGTGCCGCGAGGATGCGGTCGATGCCGGCAGCACCGAGACCCGCGCGTTCGCCACCTTCAGCCGGGTGAAGCAATGCATCGAGCAGAACTACTTGAAGCTCGGCACGCTCGAAGCCGTGGCCAACGCGTGTGAGCTGGACGCGCCCTATCTTTGCCGGCTCTTCGCCCGCTTCCACGACGAGAGTCCTTATCAATTCCTAACCCGCTTGCGAATGCAGCACGCCGCGTCGCTGCTACTCGAGGGCACGGTCTCGGTGAAGGACGCCGCGCGCGCCTGTGGTTTCCCGGATCCCTTCCACTTCTCCCGTGTTTTCAAATCCGTCCACCGTGTCCCGCCGTCCCGCTTCCGCGAGGCGATGCATGCGAAGAAGACCCGCTGAGCCAAGTCCATGACTCCCGCTGAAGAACTCGTCCAACTGTCGCGCGAACTCGGTCGCGAGGACCGCCAGCTCGCCATCCTCGGCGAAGGGAACACCTCCTGCGACCTTGGCGACGGGACCTTCCTCGTGAAGGCATCCGGCACCTCGCTCGGCACGCTGAGCACCGATGACCTGTCGCGGGTTTCCCATGCGAGGGTCGACATGCTGTTAGACCGTGCAAACCTCACCGAGCAGGAAATCGAAGACGGTCTGGTCGCCTGCCTGGCCGACCCCGCGCACAAGAAGCCCTCGGTCGAGACCTTCCTCCACTCGCTTTGCCTGCGCGAGCCCGGCGTGAAATGGACCGGCCACACCCATAGCACTTCCGTCGTCTCGATCCTCGCCAGCACCCGCGGTACGGAACCTTTCCTCCGCCATGTCTGCCCGGATGCGATCGTCGTCTGCGGCCGTCATGTACTACCAATCCCGTACTTCAATCCCGGCCTCGACCTCGCCCGGGCGGTGCGCGACGGCCTCGCGATCTTCCGCGCCGAGCACGGCAAGCCGCCGAAGGTCATCCTGCTGCAGAATCACGGCCCGGTCGCGCTGGGTGCGAGCTCCAAGGAAGTGCTCAACATCATGCTGATGCTCGACAAGTGGGCGCGCGTGCTGCTCGGCACCTTCGCGGCAGGCGGCCCGAATTTCTTCAGCGAGGAAGAAGCGGAGAAGATCGACTGCCGCCTCGACGAGGCCTACCGGCGGAAGATGATCGAGGCGAAGGCGTGATCCATGCCATGCGGAATGGCGCGTTCCTGTTGAAGAACCACGCTACTGCGCCGCAGCCGGCTTCGAGGCAGCCTTTTCTTCCAGCTCCAGCGTCCGCTTGTCCTCGGGGATCGCCTTCATGTTGACCGGGCCGAGGCGCGGGTCGGTGCCGGGCACGATGAAGCAGAGGATGCGGATGCCGGTGTCGTATTCCCATACGGCGCTGTAGAGCGGCTTCTCGATGCTTTCCGCGAGCGCCACCCGGGCACCGACGCCGCGGGTCTCGCCGCCGAGGTCGAGGTCCACGGGTTTCCAGCCGGTCGGCACCTTGACGGCCTTCTCTTCGAGCTGGACGACGAGTTCCTTCGGCGTGGCATTGAGAAAGCGGTAGCTGCCCCAGCGGAAGCCGGCGGGATCGTCGTTGAAAACGAACACCCGCAGGCCGGTCGGGTCGGTCTTGTCGGGCATCAGCACCAGCAGCGGGCGGGTCACCGTCGCGGGGATGGCGCAGGCGCGTTCGACCGGCTTGCCCTCGGCGGTTTTCTTGTCGAGCGCGCGCAGCAGGACGGGACCATCGCCCTTCAGCCGGAAAGTGGCGGTGCGTTTTTCCGAATGCATCCCGGTGACGGGGACCACGGAGTCGCCGCACACCAGGGCCAGTTCGCGGGCTGCGACTTCCTGGTCCCAGGCGAGGACCCGGATCGCAGGGGCAGCCGACGCGAGGGCGTGTCCGAGGACCAGCAGGGCAAGACAGAGGCGCATCATGGAGTTCAAAGTGGTGAGCCCCTCCGGCGATGTCAACCGCCCGGGGTCGCGGCGTCAGAGGACGGTGCCGGAGGCGATCTCCTTCACCGAGACGATCTCGAAGCGGCGGCCGAAGGTCTTGTTCAGGTTCGAGGTCAAGCTGGCCACCGCGGTCGACGGCATATCGACGGGATCGATCCAATCCGGCACACGCTGGACCACCGCTTCCAGCCGGACGCGGGCGGTCACCTTGCCAGCGGCGTCCTTCGCCTCGCCCATGGTGCGGATGATGAAGGTATCAGAGCGCGGCGTGATAAAGGGTGCCAGCGCGTTGAGCAGATCCGCCTGGGTGAGCCAGCCCGGAGTGTTGGTGCCGGTGTTCGGGTTCGAGATGTTCTCGGGGTTGGGGTAGGGATCGGTGGCAAAGGTCGCGTAGGAGAACTTCTTGTTCAGCCCGCTCTTGTCGATCGCCGACTGGAGCGCCCCGGCGAGGCCGAGCGCGCGGTCGCTGGTGATACGGCGGTTGACGAACTCGCCGAGCGAAAGGAAGGGGCCGCGGAGCTTAATCTCAGCCACGAGGTTGGTGGCGAGCTGCTTGAGGTCTTCATCGCTCAGGGTGCGGAAGCCGGTCCACGGATCGTTCTCCGCCATGCCGACCGGCGCGCCGGTGATGACGTGGCGGAAGCGGGACTGCGCGGTCTTGTCACCGGAGGCAGGCTCGGTGCCACGAAGGCTGGCGAGCACCGCGGTCCAGGCCTCGATGCTGGTCGAGTTGATATTGAAGCCGCCCTCGACCATCAGGTGGGACGCGAGGTGGACGCAGCGTGCGGGGCCTCCAAGGCGGGACTTCACCTGATCCAGCGAGGCCGCGCCGCGATAGGGCGTCATCCGCGGGTTGCGCAAGGGATAGGCCGCCGGGTCTTCGAAGAACTTCCCGAGCACTTCGGTGACCGGCTTGCGTTCTGAAATTTGCTCTTGTTCCCAAATGGCGGGGCTCCCGGTGTTGCTCTTGCGGGAGCCAAACTCCGGGGCCGCGCCGGAAAGGTAGCAGCGGTCGAACAAGGCCTCGTTGGCGAGATAGGAGTGGTCATAGACCGCCATCCCGCCGGGAGTGATCGATTCGCCGTTGGAGGTGCTGGAGACGCGCTTCGAGACGGAGGCCGCGGGAAGATAGGGCGAGGCCCACGAGTTGCCGATCTGGCTGGCGACGCCGAAGGGCGTGGCGGTGATGTCGCAGTGCTGGAAAGCACCGAGCGAGAGGGTCGGGGTCCGCGGCACCTCGAAGAACGGAAGATTCGAGCGGCCGGAGGAAGCGCTGTGGGACGGGCCGTAGAAGGCCTTGGTGCCGGAAATTGTGGTTTCCATCGCCAGCTGCGCAAGGGTGGTGCCGCCGCGGAAGATGCTCTCGTAGTGCGGGCCGGTCTGGAATTTCGCGCCGCTCAGGTAGGCGTTGACGTAGGGCTGGCGGGGATTGGTGGTGTACATCAGGTCCGCCAGCGGGAGGGTGCTGGATTGGGCCACCCGATGATAGGTCAGGAGGCTGCCGACCATCTTCGGCGTCTCCTTGATCTCGTCGAAGCTGAAGGACGGATAACTCAAGGTGTCGTTCCCCTTGCCGTGCGCCGCGCCGGAATGGAGCTGGCCGTAGAAGACCAGGTTTTTCTCCGCCGGCAGCTCGGGCAGACCGCTCCCCGCCGGGCGGGACTCGACCATCAACTCCACTCCCGGATTCCGGATCTGGTAGGCGTCGGCCATGTTGACGATGTAGTAGTAGGTTCCGCGGTCGAAGCCGACGTCGTTGGCATTCACCCGGTCGCCGGTCTGGAGCTGATAGTTGAAATTGCTGCCCCCGGCGATCGAGTTCCGCATGTTGAGCACGATGCCGCCCTTGGTCGACGAGGTGATGTCCGAGGCGTTGCCGACCGGCTTCATCTGCCACGTGCGCTTCTGCGGCGAGCCGAGGAAATCGAGATCGGTGCGGGTGGCATCCGCCAGGCAGAAAACGCGGACCTCGCCGGGGGCGAGCCGTATTGGTGGATTCACCACGCTGGATCCCGCCGTGGCCGGAGTGCCAGACTGGGTGAGGTGCAAATAGAAGTAGGGGCGCGACGAGCGGCCGTGGCCCTGGTAGCCTTCACCGACGAATCGCGACAACGAGCTACTCCAGTTCATTGCCGAGCTGCCGCTCGCGGGAGTCACGCTCCATTTCCAAAACACGGCGAAGTCGATCCAAGGGTAGACAACCAGACCTTCGGTCTCGATCTCGATGTTGTAGGGATTCCAGATCGTGACGAAGGGGGTGAGCAGGATGCACAAGGTGCCGTCGGCCTTGGCGTAGATGCTGAAGATCAGGTTCATCCGGTCGAGCACCGGGGCCAGCGACGCCTGAGACTTGCGGCCGAAAGGGCGGCCGTTGACCAGCTCCGGAGTGGCAATGTGGGCGTGGGGCCGCTCGAAGGCGGTTTCACCGCCCGCGCCCTGGTAGAGATGCCGGTGGATCCGGTAGTGGGAGCGCAGCAGGTCAAAGGTCGGCACCCCGTTGACCTGGAACTTGTGGTTCACCGAGGCGGGATTGAAATTCATGAAAACCTGCGCCTCCGCGCTGTTCATCATCTGTTGGAACAGCGGCTTCTGGCCCTTGTATTCGCGGGGCGTGGTGCTGCGAAAGGGATTGGTGACCGTGCCCGTGCCCGCCCCATCCGGCCAGGAAGTGGCGGCGAAATCCGACTCCGGCATTTCGAAAGCCGTCGAAAGATCGACCTTCAGCCCGCCCTTCACCGGATCGCTGAGCAGGCTGTAGGAATCCACCGTGTAATCCTTCGCCGCGGTCCCGGCGGTCTCCTTTGCCAAGCCATAGCCCGGTTCCAAGACCGCCTGCGACAGACTGCTGATGGTCGCCGACCGGCCGGCCCAATCGCCACCGGGATCCTTCACCAGTGCGGACAGCGCGAGGCTCGGCCGCGACGGGGTCTGCATCCGGTCCTCAAGCGTCAGCCGCTTGCTGTCGTCCGTCCCGACGTTGATGCGCGCCTTGGTATTCTCCTGGGAAACCGCCCACGCGAAGGTTCCATCGACCTGGCTGGAGCTGCCGGAGTTCATCGGGACCTTGCCCCCCCCGAGATCGAAGCCCGAGCCTTCGACGGTGAACAATTCCGCCAGTTTGTCACCGGACTCCGCCGGCTTTGCATGCCAACCGAGCAGCGCCGTGGTCGTCGCGGGATCCGGGGCCGACACCAGCCAACCGCGGAACCCGCTCTGGCTCTTGGGTGTCTGGTAGTCGATCCGCGGCGTGGTCGCCGAGGCGCTTTTGGTCGCCAGATCCGGCGACCACCCGGTCCAAGTCCCCACCGCGGCGGGGTTCTGCGAATTCGCGAGCACCGAAGCGTCGGCAGAGATTCGCCGGTCGTCGCCCAGGCTCGATTGCAGTTCGCCGAGCGCGAGCATCAGCGCCAGTCTGGCATTCCCCAAGGCGGCCGCGCGGGCGGCGCCCTGGGCCGACTTCCGGAGTTCGATGGCCGAAAGTCCAAGCATCGCCACAGCGATCACCGTGATGAGCACCATCAGGCTGAGCGTGATAACGAGCGCAAAGCCCCTGTTCCGGACTGGTTTGCGAATGATCGAATTCATGGAAATCGGCAGAACGAAACGCTACAGAAACAACCGCACCGGCGAGGCCGGAGGTTTAGGGATAAATCCAAATGGAGCGGTGCAGTAGGAAAGGAAACCAAGACGCTGCCAACGAAAACACGAATGTTCGGCCTCCGTTGCTGGCGGAAAAGATTTACAATGCAAATACGCCCGTCAACGGAATTCAGCCCGAAGGGAGCTGCCCTCTCCCCGACCTCCAGGCAGGCCCACCAGCGGTTTCAGGAGCCTCCCGCTTAGAACGGATTCCTGCCAGTCAAACATTTGATCATCGCGCTCGAGTGCCGGCCTACGGCGGGCGGGAGCCTAGGGCATTTCCACCTTCAAGCGCAGGAACATCTTGCCGTTCACCTCATTGCTCTTCGGCACGGTGATGGTCATCTCGTCGGGCGATGCGCCATTTTCATTGACGAGCACGGGCGTCACACCATTCCAGTTCGTAAGATCCGTGCTCCATTGGCCGAGCTGGGTGGTGGCGGACGCGGACTCATCGCTGCGAGTGTAGCTGAGAACCAGGTCCGAGCCCACGGTGGCGAGAGTCGGCAGAATGGACTGCGAGGAAACAACCGGGATACCGCCAAGCACGAATTCCACCAGATTTGTGATGCCGTCGCTGTCAGGATCTGCACCGGGAAGTTTGGACGCTGCATCCGGCAGGAGGGCATTCGGGGTGAAGTTGTCGATCCAAGTCATGAACGGGTCACTGTCCGGCTCTCCCGTGACGGTCACGGTGCTGGTGGCATTTGAGAAGGTAGCCGATTGATTCGCACCCAAACCGGTGGCAGAGAAAGTCTGGGCACCTGCTAGAGGTCCGGGGAGGATTGGATAAACTCCAGGAACAGGCTGCGCGGTGAACTCAGCCACAAGCGTGTTGGCGGTGGCATCGGCAATGGCATTCAAGCCCGCTTTCTCGATCCGCAAGACCCCTGCGGCAACCGTCGTGGTTCCCGCATAGGCATTCGCGCCACTCAAGGTGAGTTGGCCCGCTCCCGATTTTTCCAAGCCGCCGGTTCCGGTGAGCACTTGGCTCGTGCCCACATTGAAGCCGGCGCTGTCAATCTTGAGTCCGCCGCTTTCGACATTCGCCACGTCGAGATTCTCGATGAAGTTGCCCTCATCCACTTTGGCCTTCAGGACGCCGCCGTTAAAGTTGACGGTCGCACTGCCGTTTCCACCGCTGATTTTCTTTGTCGTAACGGTGCCGCCATCGAGATTGAAAGTGCCTGTGCCATTGTCACGACCCACGATGACTTCTTTGCCAACGCTCATTGCGGCAGAAGCACTGAGCGTGTAGGTGCCCACGGATGAAGCGTTGTTCTCGTTGCCAATGTAAACCTCGTTCGTAACCGTGACCGTCCCTCCACTCTGCCTGAAACTTCCCGTCGCCTGGTTGTGGCCGAGGATCAGCTTGTCGCTGCCGGTCATGGTTCCGCCTGTCATTGTCATGGTGCCGGACGCCCCCTGTTCCTTGCCGATGAAGATGTTGTTCGTTGCGGTGATGGAACCTGTTCCGCCCAGGTTGTAAGTGCCGGTGCCGATCTTGTTGTCGTCACGGGTTCCCACGCCGAACTCTTTGATCACGGTGATCGTTCCTGCAGTCTGGTTCAAGGTTCCTGTGCCGTTGCGGCGTCCGATATACATGTTGCCGTTGCCGGTGGTGGTGATCGTTCCGCCATTGACATTCAGGACTCCGGTGCCGCTTTCGCGACCCACGACGACTTCGTTCGCGACATTGAGCGATCCTGTGCCGCTGAGTGTGTAGGTTCCCTCTGCGCCGGAGTTTTCATTACCGACAAAGAGTTCGTTGTTCACGTTGATGGTCCCGCCGCTCTGAACGACAATGCCTTTGCCATTGTTATGACCGACGATCATCTTCTCATCTCCGGTCTTGGTGATCGTGCCGTCCGTCATGTTCAAGGTGCCGGTGTGGTTCGCATTGGCACCCTCGCGACCAATCACGAACTCACGCTTCACATTGAGCATGCCGGCGCTGAGGTTGTAGGTGCCACTGGTGTTAGAGTTCGCATTGTTCCCATTTCCAATGAAAGTGTTGTGGTTGAGGTCTACGACACCGCCGGACTGGGTGATGACGCCGGTACCCCTGTCGCGACCGATGAACATGTCATCGGTTCCAGCGATGGTGAGCGACCCGCCTGTGATGTTGATGGTTCCTGTCCCCCCTTCGTTGCCAACGCGAAAATTTCTCGATCCAGCCAACGATCCTCCGGAAATATTCAGGGTGCCACTGCCGTTATTATGGCCGACCTGGATGTTGTCCGTGGCGAAGCCGGGGCCGTGGGAAACGATCACCGTGCCCGATTCCAGATTCATCGTGCCGATGCAATTGTTGTCATTGCCGATGAATAGGCCGCCGCCGATGTTCACGCTGCCTGTCGTGTTGATGTTGATGGTCCCGTTGCGGTTGGAACCCCATGAAGCCACCTGAAGGTTTCCGGTTGGATTCAAAGTCCCTGTGCCTTGCGCAAAGCCGCTGATTCCAAGTCCCGTGGTTGAGGTGTCCGCGAGATTGTAGAAGCTGGGCGTGCTGTCCTGGCCAACGAACATCCAGGCTCCGCCGAAGGTGCCGGCGATACCCGCACGGTGATCGATCCGGCCACCTCCTTTTACAATGATGTCATTGGGAGTGGATGAGATATTGGCGGTAATCGTGGCGATGTTGGAAGTGACCGTCGAGACAACCGCGTTATCACCGAAGGCCGTTTCCGGCACGCGGGCTTCCGACCAGTTGGTCCCGTCATTCCAATCCGAACTGGTGGTACCGGTCCAATTGTTGTCAACACCGTGGCTGAGCGACGCGCTGAAGCAGAGGACGATGGCAGTGCCGAGCGGCGCTCCGAAGCTGGAGTTGCGGGGACCGGGGGTATGGTGCTTGGGCTTCATGGGTTTTAGGGGATGGATCGTTCGGAGTTAAGGAGCCGGTTCTCTTGGGGAACGGCGGTTAGAATGGAGCATGGCCCGGATTTCCCGTGATGGCTATAGTCCGAAATGACTAGGGTGATCGTCAGACGCGGCTTTGCAGGCGAGGGGTTTTGTGGCTACCTCTGAGCCAGGTTGATCGCATTCCGCAGAGCTTCTTTGATCGTTTGGGTCGCCATTGGCATGGTTCTTCCGCGTGCCGTGGCAGAAGAGGCTCCTTTTATGAGCATCAGCGATTTGCGGGGATTCGTAAACGCAGAGGGCCTCCGTGTCGAAGCGCGAACGAGCGGCATCATCAATCACATCAGCGACCAGCAAACCGAGATCGCCATTCAAGACGGCAGGGCTGCCATTTGGCTGCCGATGCATGTGAACCGCCCTCGCGATCTCAAACTGGGCCAGAAGGTCGAAGTGGGGGGCTACCTCCAGAAAGGAAGATTCGCGCCCGACTTCTTGGTGCAAGCGCTCGAGGTGATAGGGGAGCCCGGCCTGCCGCAGCCTAAAAGTGTCACGGGAAGCGAATTGCTGAGCGGTTCCTACGACTGCCATTTCGTCGAGCTTTCCGGCATCGTCCGGGCGGTGCAGCCTTGGTCGGCCTTGGGCCGAGACCACGCCATCATGCATCTGGAAGCGAAGGGCACCCGGATCCTGGTCCTCACACCCAGCGATCAACTCGGACGGCTATCCGGACTGGTGGACGGAGTGGTACGGATCAAGGGAATCAACGCCGTGGCCGTCAACGAAGCCGGGCAGGTTCTCACCGCGCAAATGCGGGTGACCAAACCGGAATTCATCGAGGTTCTCGAAGCACCGCGGGATGCATCGGTGCTGCCGCTCACGCCTCTGAAGGGTTTGTTAGGTCATCCTGTTAGCGGCGCGCCCGGCCATCGGATACGCACCCGGGGCACGGTCACCCATTCTCGAAACAGCGAGTCCTTTCAAATCCAGGATGAACAGCAAGGGGTACGGGTTTGGACCACAGGCAAGGTCGAGCCACCCGCACTGAACTCCATGGTGGAGGTGCTTGGGTTTCCAACACCCGGTCCGCTCGGCCCGACGCTTGAGGATGGCCAGTTCCGAATCCTGGGTGACAGCACCGCTCTTGAGCCCGCAGTGATGGCAACTGCGAAAGATGCGTTTTCCCATGAAGGACGCCTCGTTCAAGTCACCGGGCGGCTGATCGAAACCCAGACCGATGTGAGCCCCGCCCGGCTGTTGCTTAAGGACGACCAATTGCTATTCGCCGCTGAATTCAGCGGCAGCATCCCCCGTGATGCGCTCCCCGCCGTGCCAGGAGCTGTCATTACGGTCACTGGAATCGCAGAAGGGTCGGTCGGCTCGCCGCAACAGGAAGAGGGCTACCTGAAATCCCGCGATCTATTGATTCATCTGAGGAATCTGGATGATGTGGGGGTGGTGGAAGCAGCCTCCTGGTGGACGCCCTTGCGCCTTGCCGTTGCCCTCGCCGCGACCGGAACGGGGTTGGTGACCGTGATGTTCTCTGCCGGACTCCTCACCCGCAAAAACAAAAGTCTCGTTGCTGCCGAAGTCGAACTTGTTGTGGCAAGAGACACACTTGCGAAGCGTGTGGAAACCCGCACCGATCAGTTGCATGCCCAGCTGAGCGCGCGCCGGGACGAGCTTAGCGAGTACTCTGCCGTGACCGCGGAGCGCAATCGTCTGGCCCGCGACCTGCATGACTCGCTTGAGCAAACCCTCGCCGGTGCCGCGCTGCGCATGGATGCCGCCAACGACCTGCTCCCACATCCGGATGCGGCCGAATTGGAGCCCGCCCGGCGACAAATGGAGAAGGCCACCGAACTGCTACGGCTCAGCCAGGCCCAGGTCCGCCGCACCGTCTGGGGGCTTCGCAGCCTCGCGCTTGAGAAACACAGCCTTGCGGAAGCATTGCGTGATTCCGTCAGGCTGCTAACTGAAGACATCGGCATCGCTACCACTCTGGATCTCGACGAGGGTGATGCCGGGCTTTCCAACGAGCAGGAGTGCGAGCTTCTGCACATCGCACAGGAAGCCGTCGCCAACGTCCTCAAGCATGCCGATGCCACTCAATTGGAAATCACCCTGTTGCGCATGGACGGCATGATCGTCCTGACGGTGAAGGACAATGGTCATGGATTCGACCCCGGCCAGCCCGTGGAGAATGACAGACCCCATTACGGGCAGCAGGACATGCGTGAGCGGGCTCAATTGATCGGAGCGATATTGACTGTGAAATCCGAAGTCGGCGGTGGATCCTGCATCCAAGTTTCCCTGCCCCAGACCACCTGTTAGGCCGACCATCCCCATGATCCGTATCCTGATTGCCGACGATCACGAACTCTTCCGCGAGGGCTTGCGGGTGGTGCTCGACCTGCGCCCTGATTTCGAGGTTGTTGCCGAGGCCGCCAATGTGGCCGAAACCGTCGCCGCCCATGCCCGGCATCAACCGGACCTGATCTTGCTCGATCTTCAAATGCCGGATGGCACGGGAATCGATGCCCTAAAAGTCATCCGCAAGGCCCAACCCGATGCGCGCGTGCTGATGCTTACCACCTATGATGGGGACGAGGACATCCACCGTGCAATAGCTGCCGGGGCTAGTGGCTACCTGTTGAAAAGCATTCCGAGCATCCAACTCGAAGCCGCGGTCCGCGCCGTGATCGAGGGCCGCCAATACTTACCTCCCGCCGTCGCGGAACGCCTTGCCGAACGAGCCGCCTTCCAAGCGCTCACCGGCCGTGAGTTGGAAATCCTGGCGCTCATTGCTCGCGGACTATCCAACAAAGACGTCGCTCGCGTCCTCGCAGCCAACGAATTCACCGTCAAAGCGCATGTCCGCAACATTCTGGCAAAACTCGGCGTGAAAACGCGCACTGAAGGGGCTATTCTCGCGATCCAGCGTGGTTTGGTGCAGGTTTAAGAGTTTTGAAGACCGAGAGGCCCTCAGAAGTGTTCAGCTTCTGAAGTGCTGCGTATCAAACTGGGGCGCGATGGCGGCGGGAAGCTGCTCACGAAGCCGGTTTGAGCAGGTAGCCGGCGACCCAGCCCTCCTCGCCCTTCGTGTTGCGGCACCAGTGCCAGCCGTGGATTTGCTTGAGCGATTCGAGGACGTCCCCGCGGCGGATGACCAAGGTGCTCGGATCGAAGGCTTCGAGCGCGGCATAGCGGCCTTCGCCGAGCGGCTCGAGGATCTCCTCGGGCACGTAGCCGTCGTTGTTGCTGTCGTCCTCCGCCCATACCCAGCCGGGCCAGGCGCGGTCGACTGGTCCGACCGTGATCTCATCGCCCGGCTCCAACCGGATCGGGTCGCTGTCCTTTTCCTCGTAGTCGGCGTTGGCGATGAAGCTCGGCATGGCGGGATGCTGACCCAGGACAGCGCCCGGCGGCAAGACGAACGACGGGCAGCCTCATCTCGGGGTTGCGCGAACCGCCTGGCGGCAGCAGTTTCCTGTCCCGCCCGCCATGCTTTTCATCAAGATCCTTTCCGCCCTCGCCCTCATCCCGTGGACCCTCGCCGGCATCTGGCTGGTGGTGAAGTTCCGCTTGCTCTTCGGCCCCGACAACGGCCAACCCTCGGAAACCCCGGGCGCGCGCTCCTTCGGGATGACCCACGTCTTCGCGGTCTGGGTCGGCGGGATGGCGCTGGGGATCTATTTCGTGTTCTTCGTCTGAGGCCGGAGAAAGAAATTTGAAAAACTTTCCACAAAGTTTGAACGTCTGGAAAGCTGAAGGGTCTACTCCCTTGAAGACCGCGCTCTGCGTGACTCTTCATGTAAGGGTGAACAGCACAAATCAGCTTCCGCAGTCCATGGGTGTGGGCAGGAAATGATTCAGGCCGTCGGGGGTGGGACCCCGGCGGCCTACTCTTGTACGGCGGGCGCGGCGGACTTCTCGTGTTTCAGCAGAGCCAAGGATCCCACGCTTGGCACTGAATCCGCTCCCCGGAAAAATCCGTGTTCTTCCACGGCCATCCGTGGTTTGAATCTTCCCAGCACCATGCCCCTGCTCGACGTCCGCAACCTCACCACCCGCTTCCACACCCGCAACGGCGTCGTCCACGCGGTGGAAGACGTTTCGTTTACCGTCGCCGCCGGGCAGACGCTCGGGATCGTCGGGGAGTCCGGCTCGGGGAAATCCGTCACCTGCTACTCGCTGCTCGGCCTGATCCCGATGCCTCCAGGCCGGATCCACGCCGGCAGCGCGATGTTCGACGGCATCGACCTGCTGAAGGCTTCCGAAAAGCAGCTCCGCAAGATCCGCGGCAAGCGGATCTCGATGATTTTCCAGGATCCGATGACCTCGCTGAATCCCTATCTCCGGGTTGCCGACCAGTTGGTCGAGCCGCTGGAGATCCACGAGGGCGTCACCGGCACCAAGGCGCTCGACCGGGCGATCGAGGCGCTCGCCGAAGTCGGCATCCCCGACCCCGAAAAGCGGATCCAGGCCTACCCGCACGAATTTTCCGGCGGCATGCGGCAACGCGTGATGATCGCGATGGCGCTGATCACCCGGCCCGAGCTGCTGATCTGCGACGAGCCGACCACCGCGCTCGATGTCACCGTGCAGAAGCAGGTGCTCGACCTCATCCGCGACCGCCAGCAAAAGCTCGGCACCGCGGTGATCTTCATCACTCACGACCTCGCGGTGGTTTCGGAAGTCTGCGACACCGTGAACGTGATGTATGCCGGGCGGATCGTCGAAAGCGCGCCGAAAGCCGAGCTCTTCCGCCACCCGCTGCACGCCTACACCCGCTCGCTGCTCAAGAGCATCCCGGCGATCCAGAAGAAGGGCGAGGACCTCTACACCATCCCCGGCCTGCCGCCGAACCTCTCGAACCCGCCCGTCGGCTGTGCCTTCAAGCCGCGGAACACCCTCGGGAATGCAGACCTGTGCCTGACCGACCGCCGGCCGCAGTTGGCGGATCAAGGGAGCGCGCATTTCGTGCAGGACTGCCCGGGGTGCCTGGCGAAGTAGCGCCGATTCCATCCGCACTCCAGTGTCCCAAGGGGACTGCCTACCAAAGCCCGGGGTTGCGAGGAACGAGCTACCCTGGGTCGCTGCCGCCGTCCTATCCTACGCCAAAAGCGTTGCGTCGCTTCGGTCCCCGGCAGCTCGCGGCACCCACCCGTCCGCAACCTCGTTGAGGTAGGTCATTGACGGGGCGTTTGCCCAGGGTAGCGCCTCCTTCGTCGGCGCAACCCTGGGCTCCGTTGTGGAGTCCCGTTGGGACATGAAGCCACGGAGATACGGAGTTCCGCTGGGACATGGAGTCACGAAAAAGCCCGCCTTCCTCTCGGAAGCGCGGGCTTTGAAATCCGTTGGCATTTCAGCCGCTCAGCCCGTCACGCGCATCGGCATGATGACGTAGAGGAAGCTGCCTTCGATCCGCACCACGCCGGGGCTCATCTCGTCGATGAGGTCGAGGTAGATGGTGTCGCTTTCCAGATTCCGCAGCGGGGCCATCAGGAACTCGGGATTGAAGGCGATCTGCATCGGCTTGCCGGTGTAGGCGACTTCCATCGTCTCGCGGGCTTCACCGACGTCGGGCGAATTCGCAGTGACTTCCACGGTGTTGGCACCGAAGACCAGCTTCACCGAGTTCGACTTGTCGGAGGAGAGCAGCGAAACGCGGCGGACGGTCTCGAACATCGCCTCGCGCGGCAGTTCGACGCGCTCGGTCGAGTCGCCCGGGATCACCTGGCGGTAGTTCGGGTAGTTGCCTTCGATCAGCTTGCTGATGAGAAGGTGGTCGCCGATGGAGAAGGAAATCTGGCTGTCGGAAAGGCGGATCAGCACCTCGCCGGAGTCACCGAGCAGGCGCATCAACTCCTGCACCGCCTTGGTCGGCACGATCACGTCGCACTCGTGGCTGGCGGGGAAATCGAGGTCGTTCTCGACCATCGCCAGGCGGCGGCCGTCGGTGGCGACGAGCGTCAGCTTGCCCTCGCGGAACGAGGTGTAGATGCCATTGAGCACGTAACGGGTCTCGTCGGTCGAGATCGCGTAGGCGGTCTTCTTCAAGCCGTCGCGCAGGAGCTGCTGCGGCATGCGGAATTCCTTCGCGCCTTCGAAGTCCGGCAGCGGCGGGAAGTCGTCCTGACCGAGGCCGATGATCTTGAAGAAGGACGGGCCGCTTTCGATCGAAGCGACGTTCTTCGCGTCCACGCTGATCTGGACCTCGCTGGCCGGCAGCTCGCGGACGATATTGACCAGCCGCTTGGCAGGCAAAGTGGTCGCACCTTCCTTGTCGATCTTCGCCTCGACCGAACCGGTGATCCCGACGTCGAGGTCGGTGGTGGTGAAGGTCAGACGGCCGTTCCTCGCGACAAGCAGCACGTTGGAAAGGATGGGCAGGGTCGTGCGGGTGCTGACCACGTGCTGGACCTTCTGGAGCCCTTCGAGCAGGGCTTCTTTGGAAATGCTGAACTTCATGGGGATGAGCGTCGGGGCGGGATGGCTAGGCGGATGCTCTCTGGAATCTCCGACCCTTGGCAAGCCAATCTATCGGGAATGCCAAGGAAGGTCACCCGCGGCGGACGACCTTCCGGATTTTCAAAAAATCCCGACCCCGGACTCAGCGCCGCAGCGAGGCCTCGATCACCCCGACGGCGTCGCGGACCGCGGGGTCCAGTTCCATCTGGCCGACGATCTTTTTGCAGGCGTGGATCACGGTCCCGTGGTCGCGCCCGCCGAAAGCCTCGCCGATTTCCATCAGCGAGCCCTTGGTCAGGGTCCGGCTCAGATACATGGCGATCTGGCGCGGGAAAGCGATGCTGGCCGGGCGGCGGCGGCTGGTCATATCGGCCAGGCGGACGTCGTAATGGTCGGCGACGACGCGCTGGATGGCGTCGATGGTCACCACCTTGCCAGCTTCCTCGCGGAGCAGGTCGCGCAGCAGGTGCTCCACCCGCTCCTCGTTGATTTGCTCGCTGGCCAGGGAAGCGAAGGTGGCGACCCGCATCAGCGCACCTTCGAGGCGGCGGACGTTGCTGCGGATACGCTCGGCGAGGAAGCGGATGATGCCCTCGTCGACCTTCACCTTCCACTCTTCGCACTTCTTGCCGAGGATCGCCAGGCGGGTCTCGAAGACCGGCGGCTGGAGCTCCACGGTCAGGCCGCATTCGAAGCGGGAAATCAGGCGCGGCTCGAGGTTCTTGATCTCGCTCGCCGGGCGGTCGCTGGTCAGCACGACCTGGCAGCGGCCGTCGAGCAGGGTGTTGAAGGTGTGGAAGAATTCCTCCTGCGAGCGCTCCTTGCCGCCGATGAACTGGACGTCGTCGATCAGCATCAACTCGGCCGTGCGGTAGCGCTTGCGGAAGCGCTCGAGGTCGCCCTTGCGGATGGAGTCGATGAACTCGTTGGTGAACTTTTCGCAAGTCAGGTAGACCACGCGGGAGGCCGGCACACGGCGCAGCCATTCGTGGCCGATGGCCTGCATCAAGTGAGTCTTGCCGAGGCCCGGGCCGCCGTGAATGAACAGCGGGTTGTAGCCAACCCCCTTGCGCTTGCCGACCGCCTCGCAGGCGGCGTGGGCGAATTGGCTATTCGCGCCGACGACGAAGGAATCCAGCGTGAACTGCGGATTGAGGCCCGCAGTCTTAAGCCGCTTCTCGAAGCTGATCTCGGAGGCCGGCGACAGGTGCCTCACCGGCTCTGCCATCGCAAACGGCAGCATCGATGCGCTGTCACCGTCGACCTCCGGAACTCCGGAATCCACCACGAGCCGCACGCCGCGCACGCCTTCGATGCTTTCGCTCACCGCGGAGGCGAGCTCGGGCAGGTAGTTCGTCTCGATCCACACCTGGTGGATCTCGTTGGGCACCGCGACAACCGCGCGGGAATCCTCCACCCCGACCAAACGCGAAGCCCGGAACCAGCGCTGGTAAGCGTCCTTGCTCACCAGCCGTCCCAGCACTTCGCAGGCGGCGCCCCATTGGGCTGCCGTTTCATCGACAGCCAACCCGGCCGGCTCATCCCCGAACTCCTCAAGATCCATGTTTTTTAAAGTCTGACGTAAAAGGTTTTTGGCGAACGCCGCGTAAGGATTCTCGTGCTTCCCGTCGCGGCAGAGGCGAGGGATAACCCTCGCTTCGGACCGGGGGGATTCTTTTTTCGGGTCGTCTAACAGTCCGTCCCGGATAGTCCCATTTCCACAAGCGTTCCACGCTCTGGAAATTTAAAAACTTGACCGGGCAATTCATTAAACTTCCTGAACCAATCGCCTTGGGATCTTTGGCCGACGAGCCGTGGCTGGCTTGAAATCAACGGTTTTCCCGGAATCCGGACGAAGAACCCGCCCCTCGGGAGCTCCATAATTTCCCACGCCTCCAACAACCCCAACGAAAGCGCTGCCCGCGAGCCTTTCACTTGTCGCCCGGCCCGCGGCGGGAAACACTGCACCGCATGTCCGGAGCCGGTCTCGATCTCACCATCATCGTCTTCTACTTCGTGATGATCATCGGCATCGGCCTCTACGCCGCGCGGGGTCAGAAGACGATGGAGACCTATGCACTCGGCAACCGCTCGATGCCGTGGTGGGCGGTCCTGGCCTCGATCCTCGCCTCGGAAATTTCCGCGGGCACATTCCTCGGCACGCCCAGCGAGGGCTACGCCAAGCTTAACTTCCTCTATGCCCAGCTGGTCATCGGCACCATCATCGCCCGCCTGCTGGTCGCCGCCGTGTTCATCAAGCCGTTCTACGATCTCAAGGTCGTCAGCATCTACGAGTTCCTCGAGATCCGCTTCGGCCGGGTCACCCGCCGCCTCGCGTCGTTCGTCTTCCTGCTCACCCGCTCCCTGGCCAGCGGCTCGCGGATTTACGTCGCGGCCATCCTGTTGGTGCTGGCGTGGGAAGTTTGGCACCCGGAGTTCCTGAAGCTCGATCCCAAGGCGCGCTTCGAACAAGAACTCATGATCTACGTCGGCGCGGTGATCGTGCTGACCTTCCTCACCGCGCTCTACACCACGCTCGGCGGGATCAAGGCCGTGGTCTGGACCGACCTGATCCAGGTCAGCCTGATGTTCGGCTCCGCAGCCTACGTGTTCTTCTGGCTCCTCGGGAAAACCGGCGGCTGGGAGGGCTTCTTCGAGTCGATCAAGCAACCTGCCTTCGTCAACACCGGCATCGATTCTACCAAGACCTTCGGTGAAAACGTGAAGGGCATCCTGACTCAGGAATACACGCTGTGGGCGGCCTTCTTCGGCTCGGTCTTCACCACGCTGGCGACCCACGGCACCGACCAGGACATGGTCCAGCGGATGCTCACCTCGAAGGACCACAAGAAGGGCCAACGCGCGGTAATCATGTCCGGCTTGATCGACCTGCCGGTGGTAGTCGGCTTCCTCGCCATCGGCATCCTCCTGTTCCGCTTCTACACCCAGAACGCCGACCGCGCCCCCGCCCACGATCCCGGGATCTTCGCGTGGTTCATGGTCCACGACCTCGCCCCCGGTCTGCGCGGCCTGCTGGCGGCCGGGCTTTTTGCCACCGCCATGGGCTCGCTCAGCACCGCGCTCAACGCGCTCGCCACGACCTTCACCAAGGATTGGTACCTCGGCTACTTCCGCCCGAACGCCAGCTCGAACGAACAGTTCAAGGCCGCCCGCTGGGCCACCGTGGGCTTCTCGATCTTCCTCGCGATCATCGGCATCGGCACCGCGTGGGTGAAATTGAAGAATCCCGAGCTGCGGATCATCCCGATCGTCCTCGGCAGCTTCGGCTACACCTACGGCTCGCTGCTCGGCGTCTTCCTGATCGGGATGCTGACCAAGACCCGCGGCACCTGCACCGGCAACATCATCGCGATGATCGCCGGCTTCGTCGCGGTGGCCATCCTGACCGACCTCCCGAACGATCTCTCGAACATGATCCTCGGCCACAAGGCCTACCAGCCGCCCGCCTGGCTGCCGACCATCGCCTTCACTTGGCGAATCATGGCCGGCACCCTGGTCACCGTGGCGGTCGGGCTCTGTTTCCCGCGGAAAGGCGACGCCTACGTCGCCCGCACCCTCTGAGCCATGCACCCGGACCTCGCCGCCCTCCTGCGCCGCCGCAAGGAAACCATCGCCGACCACGGCTTCCGCGACCGCGATCCCGCCGCGCACCTGGAGGCGTTGAAAGCCGTGTCGCTTGAAATCACTGCATGGCACGAAGCCCACCGCGGCACCCTGCCACCGCGGCTCGAGCATTTCCTCGGCGGCTGCTCGTTCGACAAGGCGCTGCAATTCCTCGAATCCGACGGCACCTGGACGGGCCACTGAGGGAAAAGTTCCAAGTGCCAAAGGGAAAAGGCGCCGCGAATTGAAGGCCTGGAAGCGATTCCTGCCTTTCTTGGCACTTGGAACTTCTTACTTGGAACTTTCCGCCCCTTGGCCCTTGGAACTTTTCACTTGGAACTTCGCTCCCGCCGCTTGTTCGCCTTGCCCCGCCCCGGAGCGAACCCCTAGCTTCGCTGCCGAGCAGGTTTTTATGGGTTCCAGCGCACCATCGATCATCGGAATTCTCCCAGCGCGCTGGGGGTCCACCCGCTTCCCCGGCAAGCCCCTCCACCTCATCGCCGGAAAGCCCTTGATCCAGCTCGTCTGGGAGCAGTGCTCGAAGTGCTCGCGGCTCGACGGGTTGATCATCGCCACCGACGACGCGCGCATCCTCGCCGCCGCGGAAAGCTTCGGCGCGAAGGCCGTGATGACCTCGCCCGAGCATCCCACCGGCACCGACCGCCTCGCGGAAGCCGTCCGTGCCCTGCCCGGCGCGGAAATCATCGTCAACATCCAGGGCGACGAGCCGCTGATCGACCCCGACCTCATCGACGAGCTCGCCGCCGCGATGGCCGCCGACCCGTCGCTCGACATGGCCACCGCCGCCAACCCGCTCGACCCTGCCGACCCCGCCGTGCAGGACCCGAACGTGGTCAAGGTCGTCACCACCCTCGACGGCCGCGCGCTTTATTTCTCCCGCTCTCCCCTGCCCTTCTTCCGCAATGCCGTGGACGGCCTGCCCGTCCTGCGCCACAAGGGCATCTACGCCTACCGTCGTACTTTCCTCGAACGCTTCGTCACCTGGCCGCCTTCGCCGCTGGAGAAAGCCGAATCGCTCGAACAACTCCGCGCCCTTGAAAACGGCGCCAGCATCAAGGTCCTGATCACCCACGACACCTCGCCCGGTGTCGATACTCCCGAACAAGCCGCCCACGTCGAAGCCATCCTCACCAGCCAATCTCCACTTCCATGAAATACATTTTCGTCACCGGCGGCGTCGTCTCATCCCTCGGCAAGGGTCTCGCCGCAGCGTCCATCGGCGCGCTGCTCGAACACCGCGGGCTGAAAACCCTGATGCAGAAGTTCGACCCCTATCTCAACGTCGACCCCGGCACCATGTCGCCCTTCCAGCACGGCGAGGTTTACGTCCTCGACGACGGCGCGGAGACCGACCTCGACCTCGGCCATTACGAGCGCTTCACCTCCGGAGTGATGTCGCGGCTCAACAACCTGACCTCCGGCCAGGTCTTCGACGCCGTCATCAAGAAGGAGCGCAAGGGCGACTACCTCGGCAAGACCGTCCAGTTCATCCCGCACGTCACCGACGAGATCAAGGCGCGCCTCCACATGGTGACCGACACCAACCCCGACGTCGATGTGCTGATCGCCGAAATCGGCGGCACGGTCGGCGACATGGAAGGCCTGCTCTTCATCGAGGCCCTGCGCCAGTTCGCGCTGGAAGTCGGCAAGGACAACGTCTGCTTCATCCACGTCACCCTGCTGCCCTACATCAAGGCCGCCGGCGAGGTGAAGACCAAGCCGACCCAGCAGTCGGTCGCCAAACTGCGCGAGCTCGGCATCCAGCCGGACATCATCATCTGCCGCACCGAGGCCGACCTCGACGAGGACAACCGCAAGAAGATCGCGATGTTCTGCAACGTCGAGAAGAAGAACGTGGTCGCCTTCCGCGATGTCGCCCACACCATCTACGAGTGCCCGCTCGACCTTCGGCGCGACAAGATCGACCGGCTGGTGGTCGACAAGATCGGCCTCGGCCACACGCCCTCGCCCGCGCTCGACGACTGGGAGCATTTCGTCCGCCGCGTCATCCACCCGAAGCACAAGGTGACCATCGCGGTCGCCGGCAAATACGTCGAACTGCAGGACGCCTACAAGTCGATCTACGAATCGCTGATCCACGCCGGCGCGCACCACGACACCAAGGTGAACATCATCCGGGTCGAGGCCGAGGCGGTCGAGGACCACGGCGCGAAAGCGGTGATCGGCGATGTCGACGGCATCCTGGTTCCCGGCGGCTTCGGCGACCGGGGCATCGAAGGCAAGATCCTCGCCGCGCAGTATGCCCGCGAGAACAACATCCCGTATTTCGGCATCTGCCTCGGCATGCAGATCGCGACCATCGAGTTCGCGCGCAACGTCTGCAAGCTGCGCGGCGCCAACTCGACGGAGTTTGACAAGAACTCGCCGTTTCCCGTGATCTGCCTGCAGGAAGAGCAGAAAGGCGTCGAGGATATGGGGGCGACGATGCGCCTCGGTTCCTGTGTCAGCGTGCTGTTCGCCGGCACCCGCGCCTCCGACCTTTACGGCGGCGCGGATCGCATCCACGAACGCCACCGCCACCGCTACGAGTTCAACTCCGACTTCCAGGACAAGCTCCAGGAATGCGGGCTGGTCATCTCGTCGGTCTCCGAGAAGGAAGGCCTGGTCGAGATCGTTGAGTTGCCCGATCATCCCTTCTACCTCGGCGCTCAGTTCCACCCGGAGTTCCAGTCCAAGCCGAACCACCCGCACCCGCTCTTCGCCGGCTTCGTCAAAGCGGCCCTTGAGAGCGCACAAGCGAAGTAACCCACGGGTCGTGTTGCTGCATTGAGAACGCCCCGGCTCCCATTCTGCCGCAGCCACCCTTTCCTTCATCGCACGAAAAAAGCCGCCCGGGTCTCCCCGGGCGGCTTTTTCAGCGGAAGACGGAGGGCCCCCATCCCCCGCGATCACGTAACAGTCGAGCGTTTGCTGAGGCTTCTGCAGTCCGCTAGGATCACGACGTCCCCTCACATCGCATGGCTGCCACCCTCACCTCTCCTCCCCCGGTCTCGTCGCCGCTTGCCCAAGCGCTGACCAACCTCTTGGACCAGCGCGCCAAGGACCACCCGGAACGCCTTGCTTACCGCTTTCTGAGCGATGGCGAGCAGTCGGAGTCCTTGATGGATTTCCAAGCACTCCGGCAGGAAGCCCGCTCGCGCGCCGCCTCCCTGCTCAACGCCGGAGCCGCGGGCCAGCCGGTGCTGTTGATCGAGCCCCCGGGCCTCGGCTTTATCACCGGACTCTTCGCCTGCTGGTATGCCGGCGCGATCGCGGTGCCCGCCTACCCGCCGCGCGGCAAACGACACCGTCAGCGGCTCGAAGCCATCCTCCACGACT
>Ga0247843_1002707_pt1 | contig 31194 bp, 25 predicted proteins | sample LaCruzMarch2017__FD_192420 | JGI IMG/M metagenome (GOLD analysis project Ga0247843, IMG submission 192420) | Freshwater microbial communities from meromictic Lake La Cruz, Castile-La Mancha, Spain - LaCruzMarch2017_8m | ecosystem: Environmental > Aquatic > Freshwater > Lake | place: Spain... | reverse complement strand
TCCGCGCTAGTCCGCAGGCCGAAACCGGGCCAGCCCACGCCCAGCAGAGCTCCTCGCGTCGCTCTGCCGGTCAAGGGCCAACTGCCGTTTCGGCCTTTGCGGTCTAGCCGCGTCAATCCCTGCCGCGAGCGGGCGTGGGTATAGGGCCTGTCGTATTTTTATGGCTGCGGTCTAGCCGAGTCAATCCCTTCCGCGGGCGGCCGTGGGTATAGGGCCTGTCGTATTTTTATGGCTGTGAGCTTGGTGGAGCTAAAGCCTTTTCTCCGACCAAAATCGTCCTTTTTTTAAGTTATGGCGTTTTATTTACTCCGCCCGCGGCAGGGATTGAGCCAGGTAGCCCGCAGGGTGGCGGGGCCTGGCCCGCGTGGCGCGGAGGCGACTTTAGGAGCCCCCGCAAGCCCGCTGGGGCAGCCCCCGGCAACCGAGGACTACCGGTGAAAGCCCGCAGCCGCCCCAAAAATACTCCTGCATGTTTGCACACCGATAGGCGTTTAAACCAAACCAACAAGGCGAAGACGGCGGATGCCTGATTTTAGCGCATTTCTGCATTCCTTTTCCTTTCTGCTATCTTTACCCACGGGAATTTTTGCACCTATGGGACTGGACTGGATTTTACGTCGATTTGCCTTTGCCCTCAAAATGAGCCTGGCCTTGTTTTGTATTCTATGCTTGGGCTTTGCCCTTTCCGTGCCCAGCACTCGAACCTCATTTTCAGAAACCAAACCCGCCACTCAAAGGCAAACTCAAGCTGTTTTGCCCGTTTTTTATCTTAGTTTTCAACCCTATGCCTTGCCTCCTGCATTTTCGAAGCTTGCAGCTGGACCACACAAACGGGAACTCGGAAAATTGATGCTGCGCTATGGGCAAGAAGCTGCTTGGTTAGCTTGGTTTAACGCTGCCATTCAAAAAGCGGAACTCCCCAACCCCAAAACCATGGCGCAGATTTATGAACGCCCTGAACTTGCCCGCACTCTGTCTTTTTTGCCCGACCCACTTCAGCACTTAACAGCGCGGCAAATCCCCTGGCAGGGGTACCTTCCCCGTCCGGCCTTTCACTCCTGCAATCAATTTCGGGTTTGGATGTTTGGCCGTTCTATTGAACAGAAAGGTTTGATTCGGGGCGACCTCGGATTCAGCCAAAGCAACCGCCTGCCGGTCATAGATTTGGTGCGGGACGCCGCCGCCAACACCCTAAAATTCTCCATTCCCTCTATGCTTTTGGGGTTTGTGCTTGGGCTTCTGCTGGCCCTGTTTGCCGCTCACCGCCGCTGGCCATCAAGCCCCTTTATGTTGCTGTCTATCCTGCCTTCGTTTTTGTTGGGTGCCTTTGTGTTTTTGGTGTTCGATTGGGGTGGAACCGCCACTCCGGCCTCCGCTGCCCACCTAAATTTACCCTCTTTTCTTCTGGCCTACAAACTGCCACTTATTGCCCTTACTTTAATCAACACGGCCATTTTTGCCGCCCACCATCAGGTGTGGATTCAGGCCGAAACCCATCAACCTTTTTTTCAAACGGCTCTCGCCAAAGGTTTAAGCCCTTTTAGGGCCTTAAGCATGCACGCATTAAGGGCCGCCCTAAACCTGGTTGTTGCTTTTTTCGTGCAACGCCTTCCCTTGCTCATCAGCGGCACCGTGGTTATCGAAGTGATGTTTGGAGTACCCGGATTTGGGCGCCTGGCCTGGCTGGCGGTTCTAGAAAACGACCAACCTTTGGTGCTGGGTTGTTTGCTCTTGGCTGCCCTGTTCGCTTGGGCCTCTGTGTACCTGCATTCTGTATTCAGCAAAAACAGCATTTTAATCCGGTGAAAACGTCCGTTCTGCTTTCCCGTATCTGGCTTGCCCTTCTTTTTTTGGGCCTTTTATTCTCATGGCTTTTAGACATTCAACCCGGCCGAATTCCCAACCTGCCAAATTCCATTCCCCCCGGCTCGGCACAAGCGCTGTTGGGCACCGACCACCTTGGCCGCAACATTGCCCTTGGCCTTCTGCACGGCATTCCTTCTATGTTGATTCTAGCCATTCCAGCCTTGCTAATCAGCCTTTTTTTCGCCCTTACATCCGCCTTTTTGCTGGCCCGCAACATCATTCCCCGCCTTCCTATTCTTAATCTGGGCCTGGGTTTGGTCAGCGGCCTTATTCTGCTCGCTTCGCTGCCCTGGCTGCCGATCTTTCCCTTTTGGTTGTTGCTTAGCCTGGCCGGTCTTTTTTTCGCAGCCTGCTGCATCCCTCTTCCCGGACCCAGCCTTAGCTTGTTCCTGCCTACGCTCATTCGAATGCTTCAACTTATACTTCTTTCCATTCCAGGTATGTTGCTGCTTTTCAGCATCAATCCAAATTCATACTTGGAACTCATTTTCTTGTTGGGCGGCACCTCTTGGGTAGCTTTGGGGCAATTTTCCGAGCGCAGCATGATTGATTTTTTTCGCAGCACCGAATTCGAAAATGCACGGTCGCTTGGCATTCCTATGTTCCGAATTCTGCACCGGCATTTGTTTCGTCGATTGCTTCAAACCCTCAGGCCACAGCTGGCTTGGCTGCTGGCTGGGTTCATTGTAATCGAGGGTAGTTTAGGCTATCTCGGGGTCGGATTGCCTTCTCAGCACTGGGGTTGGGGGCAAATGCTTCGCCTGGGTTTGTTGCATTCCAATCTGTGGTGGTCTTGGCTTTTCCCCAGCTTTTGCATCCTTTTTACAGTCCTTTCCGTCTTTGTGCTGCTGCAAGCGGGCCGCAAAAGTGGGGAACTTTCTCCCCACAACGGAAGCTAAAATTTCATCGCCGGCTGAAGGTTTTTTTGGGGGGCGGGTTCCGGGCTTTCTGAGCTAGTCCGCGGTTCAGCCGGGGGCGCTGGGGGGCAAAAGGAGCTCCCAAGGTCGCTCTTTTTCCCCAGCAGCGCCAGCCCGGCTGTTCCCTGCGGAGCTAGCTTCATCAATCCCGCCCGCGGGCGGCAACAAGGCCTAAGCTTTGCAAATAAAGAAAACCCAAGAATTCCTAGGCCAGTTTACACAAGCTCAATCCAGCATATCGGGCCGGCGTAGCCGAGTTCGCTCTAAAGCCTGTTCATGCCGCCACTTCGAAATCTCGGCATCATGCCCACTCAACAAAACCGAGGGCACTGGCATCTCCCGCCAAAGTTCTGGCCGAGTGTACACAGGCGGAGCCAGCAATCCATCTTGAAACGAATCCGTAAGTGCACTGGTTTCGTCGCTCATGGCTCCGGGCAGCAAACGAAACAACGAATCCACCACCACCGCCGCAGCCAACTCCCCGCCCGACAATACATAGTCGCCAATGCTGATCTCTAAGGTTACATACCGGTCGCGAATCCGTTGGTCAATTCCTTTGTAATGCCCACACAAAAGCAACAAGCGTTTTCCTAGGCTCAATCGATTCGCCGTTGGCTGGTTAAACCGGGCGCCGTCCGGACTTAAATAAATGACCTCGTCGTAGCTGTTTTTTTCCAGCAAGGCATCCAAGCATTGCCCCAAGGGCTCACAAGCCATCACCATGCCTCCACCTCCGCCGTACGGATAATCATCTACCCTGCGGTAATTTCCCTGACCATAATCCCGAAGTTGTATCAGGTTTAATTGAGCCAAGCCTTTGTCTATTGCGCGCTGTGGAATAGAATGCGACAAGGCAGCCGACACAATCTCTGGAAATAAACTAACAACATCCACTATCATGCTGGAAAAGTACGGATTTATCCCAACCCCTCAAAAGCATCCCCTTCTAGCATTTCAAGGGGTTTCGTACCTTTGATTGTGTTTTCAATTGCCTCCATACGAAATCTAGGCCTTGTCCTTCTTTTGATTTTGTTTAAGTCAGCCTGCCTTTGGACACAAACCCCTGTTTCCACCTACCCAAAGCACAGCCCAGCACTCCAAGTCCAACTCAGTAAATTAACGGCATTCGATACCCTTGCGGTGTGGTTTAAAAGTTCCATTTACCCCAATCCGAATCCGGGTGTTCTATCCATGGGTTCCGATTTTTACCAATGGAAAGGCCGTCGAATGGACTGGGAAAATCTAGCATCAAGCTGGTTTTTAGATTGGGCAGATGTGGCACCTACAAAAGGCCAAGCCGAAAGCGAAACGGCCAACAGTCAAACTGGATTTAGCTTTTGGACTCAGTCAAACGGCATTGCTCGTCCAGGCTCCGGCGTTCGTTTGGGATTAAACGACGACGGTATGGTGGGGCCGCACCCCGATTTTGGGCAAAGACTTTATCAGCAAAACGCCTCATTTACAGGGGCCTTGGCCGACCATGCCGACCAACTTTCGGGAATGCTGGCGGGCTCTGGATTGCTTGAACCTGCAGGCAGAGGCTACCTTCCTGGCGCCCAGGTTCAGGTATGGAATTATTCGGTTGATCCCAGCCAAAATTCCGGCTTTTTTGCTTTTCCGGCGGCACTTTATACCGATTCCGTAGTTGTACTAAACACCTCATACGGCGACGGTTGCAACACCGGATATACGGCATTGGCGGCCTTCTTAGATCAGCAATTGGAATTAAGTCCCGAACTGGGACTGGTTTTCTCGGCCGGAAATTCAGGCTCTGCCGATTGCGGATTTGGGGCAGGCCCTGGTTGGGGAAACATTACGGGCGGGCACAAATTGGCGAAAAATGCCTTGGTTGTTGGCAACATTCTAAACTCGAACCTAATCGCTCCTTCCAGCAGCCGAGGCCCCTCAACCGATGGACGCATTAAGCCTGATTTGGTTGCACCGGGAAACCTGCAATACACCACCTCTGGATTTTCGCCCACAGGCTACACCTTGCAAAGCGGAAGCTCTATTTCAGCAACTGCTGCCACCGCTGCATTCGCTTTGCTGCAACAGCAATATCGCATGCAGCACGGTTCGTTCGCCCCATCAAGTTTAATCCGTGCCCATTTGCTAAACACCGCCCTTGATTTTGGATTGCCCGGCCCTGATTTTACCTATGGGTTTGGCTTAATTCAATCCGATTTGGCACTGAAAGCGCTTCAGCAAGAAAAAGACAGCCTGTTGTGGCTGCAAACGGGCGACACGGTCTGGATGCCTCTTCACCTAACCCACAGCACAGCGCAACTCAAAGTTACCTTATGTTGGAACGACCCCGCAGGGAGTCCCCTATCGGCCTCGCCCTTGGTTAACGATTTAGATTTAGCCATGAAAACCCCTGCTGGAAGCTGGATTCTACCCTTGGTTCCCAACCCTTCGGTAAATGCCTTGGGACAAGCTGCCATTCAAAATATGGACCACCTAAATACGGTTGAACAAATTTCGGTTCCCATATTAGATACGGGTGTGTACTGGATACGCATCAGCGCTTCTTCTTTGCTTGGGGCAGGTCAAGAATGTGCCCTGGTTTGGCAAACTGCCGACTCCTTACCTTCCTTTAAATTCCCAACAACGGGCCAATCTGCCACCGCTCAAGACATTGTTTCGGTTGATTTCTACACCACGAAACCCCAATCGAATCTAGAATTTAGCAGCAATCTAGGTCAAAGCTGGCAGGTGCTGGCATCAAATCTTTCCATGGGAAATCACCGCATTGACCATGCCTTAAATTCCTCCTTTCTTTCCTTTGGAGCCATATATCGGCTTAGCCATTTGGGGCAAGAACAACTTAGAAGCCCCCGGCTGCCTGTGCTTCCTATGGCCGATTCCCTTCATATTGATACGCTGTGTGCCAACCGGTTGCGCATGCGTTGGCAAGCCGACCCATCTGTTCCGTATTGGCTAGTTTTTGCGCTGTCAGACACCAACCAAACTCCGGTGGATACTGTAACGGGGAATCAATGGATTTCAACCCAAGATTGGGGAGGCATTCAACGCTTTTGGGCCGTAGCAGCGATGGACATTTGGGGCGGAATCGGTAGGCGCTGCCGGGCCATTTCTGCCGGCGATAGCCTAATTCGGTGTGCGGCAGTGCAGGACCTGTCCCTCGACAACATCGTATTTCCACATGGAAATTCCATTTCCTCTTGCCTTTTTAGCCAAAACCTGCCCCTAACCTGTTCCATTTCAAACCATGGCGCACAAAATTCGGGCCCTGTTGTTCTAACCGCCAAGGTGAATGGGCAACTCTTGGTTTCAGATACCCTGCAAAACCTGCCACCCAACTCCAGCCTGCTCCACACCTTTTCTCAAGCCTTAAGCCCAACAGGCGGGAATCAAATGGACATTTCAATACGCCTTTTTACTGCCCAGGACGATGTGCCTTGGAACGATACCCTGCACCGAATTTATTCCCTTTATGCGCAAAACGAGGCGGCCCTGCCTCACCTTGAAACGTTTGAAAACAGCAGCATCTGCCCCAATATTTCAGATTGCCAGGTACCCGAATGCCAGGCTTCAAACCCTTGGATAAACGACGCCGGAAACCCCTTAGATTGGAGAATTCACAGCGGGCCCAGCCCCAGTCAAGGTACCGGCCCCAGCAGCGACGCCATGCCTGCTAGCAGCACCGGCAAATACCTGTACTTAGAATCCAGTTTATGCCCCCAAAGTTCTTCCTATGCTTTTGGCCCATGTTTTACAGGCATTCCAGAGCCCTTGTATGTGTATGCAGCCTTGCATGCCTTTGGTGCTGATGCAGAAAAGGTAGAGCTGTTCCTGCTTGGCCCCACGGGAATGGATTCCCTAAAAATCAGTTCAAAAGGCAGCCACCTGGGTTGGGAAACTCAAAAAGACACAGCAATCACAGTACCCGGAGCCAAGTACCAGCTCATGCTCAAAGGAGAAACGGGTCTGGGTTTCCGAGGCGATTTGGCTGTAGATGCGCTTTGGATTGACACCCTAAATCTTACTGTTAAACCGAACCAATACCCCAAAGTCTGCCAAACAATTGAAACTGTGTTTTCGTGTAGCTCTACCCCACCCCATTCGGCTCCCATGTTCAATCTGTTGGATTCAGCCAACAATACCCTGATTCAGACCTCGGCCTACTCCATTCCTTTTTCCTTTGCACAAGCGGGCAATTATCTGTTTTCTTTTTCCCATCCCAATGCGGGCTACATTTGGCATGGAAACATCGCTGTAGAATCTCCTTTATCCATTGATTTTAGCTGGCAAGAATTGGGGAATGGCCTGGTTGCTTTAAAGCCCAACCTTTCAAATGTAAACTGCAAATGGAACACCGGCGATGGACAAATAAGCTGGAACAGCGATACTTTATTTCATACATACCTTCAAAACGGACAATATTTGGTTCGACTTTGGGCCGAAAATGCCTGCGGCAGCGATTCCATTGACAAGTGGATTCAGGTTGTGGGGGTTGGTTTTAGTAATCCCCCCAGCAAAGATGCTTGGTTAATTTATCCAAATCCAAGCTCAAACCAAACCACAATACTCTCGGCCCAAGGCGAAGAAATAAACGAAATCAACCTGAAAGATCTTTCAGGACGAAATTTAATGCGTGCGCATCCCAAGGCTGCGTCCTATGTGTTGAATTTCGAGATGCTTCCTGCCGGCTCTTATTTGCTTGAATGCAAAACAAACGAGCGGATTTTGCTGTTCAAATTACTGAAAACAAACCCATGAAGTTTATCTCTGAACGCATTGGCTATGAAGCCACCGACGAAGGACTAACCGTTCGAATCAAAGCTTCAAAGGCCGGGGATCTAAAAAAAATACAAGCCATGAAAGCTTGGGTGATTGCTTGGGCGGTTTCAGGCGGATTAATCGGCTCGGCCCTTTTTATGAATTACCCGGCCGACTTGAAACTATATTTGTTCATTTTTTTGGCCTTTTGGGCCTACTTTTTGTTTAAAATCAGTAGGGCCTATTATTTTCGGAAATACGGAATCGAAACTCTTTTTTTAAACGGAGACCAACTGATGCTGCGCAAAGACATGCATGGGAAACCTGGAAAATCCCTTTTTTTTCGCTTGCAAGAGAAGAACTGCTTTCGGCACCTAGATAAAAATCAAAAGGGCAGCTGGTTTTACGATTCGTTTTGGATGGATTCAGGCGGGAATTGCGGGTTTGGAAAGCCGGGAGCCGAATACCGCTTTGGAATTCAATTGGAACAAAAGGAAGCCGAACAGCTGGTCAAAATTTTGAACAAAGAAATCAAAATCAATCCTTAACCAAAAAGTGCTGTCCTAAGAGTACCGCCAATGCGGTGGCTGCATTCAAGGATTCTGGAGGCAACTTCACGGAAAAGAAGGGAACCGAAACTGATTTGCCTAAATCTGCCACCTCGGGGCGAACTCCATTGCCTTCGTTACCAATAATCCATCCCAGTGTACGGTTCGGAACTTTGGGCATTTCCAAAACCGAAATTCCATCAACCTGTGCCACCCACAATTCAACTCCTGTACTGCTCATCCAATCGCTCAATAGGTCAAGGTCAAGCCGGTGAACGTTCACCGCTGCAATGCTGCCCATACTGGATTGCATGGCTTTCGGGCTAAAGGGATCAACGGTCCCCTTTAAAAGAAAAACATCCGGTATTCCGAACCAATGGCAAGTGCGCAAAATAGTACCTAAATTCCCTGGGTCTTGCAAACCATCTAAAACCACAACCGGTCCTGAAATGGGCAAAGGGGCCGGTTTGGGAATTGGAAAAACGGCCACGACTCCCATTGGATTCTCTAAAAAAGACAAGCCCGATTCTGGCAACAAATAAACGGGAAATCGGTTCCTTCCCCAACCCTCTATTCGTTCAGCCTGTAAGGAATCTACAGCCACCCATTCGGGGTTCCAACCCATCTTAATGCACTCTTCTATGCATTTTAGCCCCTCGGCAACACATAAGCCCGATTCCAATCGAAACTTTTTATCTGCGAGCCGGCGAAAGATGCTTTGTTTTGCTTTTGATACCTGTTCCACGACACAAAGATACGGCCTGAACCAATTTATCCTAGAACCCAAAGCGTCCCAATGAAAATGGCTTAGCCACATTTCAATAAAATCAGCACAAATTCGGTTTTCAATCCGCATTGGCCTCGCACGAATTGAATTACCTTCGCAGTATGATTATTGCGGGTGTAAAGCCAATTGTCGCTTGGATTAGCATAGGCATTTTTCTGCTGGCTGGCGTATGGGGCTGTGCCCCCACCCGAAGATTGCAGCCCGGCGAATACCTGCTTAAAAAGCAATCGGTCATTGAGCTCAACACCCATGAACACTTCAACGACAATATTGAAGACCTTTTAATACCCACCCCAAACAAGAAACTGTTTGGAATCTGGCGGTTTTACCTTCAAATTCATGAACTTCCGAACCCCGAAAAAGTAGCCGCAAAAAGAGCCTTGCTGGATGCCCGCCGCGATTCCATCAATGTGCTTATTCGAGAAAAAAACGCAGAACGAATAAAAAAGGACAAAAAGCCCAAAAAACTGCAATCGGAAAGCCTAACCTTTAGCGAATGGTTAATGAAAATCGGTGAAGGGCCTGTGCTGATTGACTCGGCACGCGTAGAACGAAATAAAAAGCAGTTGCAGCAATTTTTAAGAAACCACGGCTATTTTAGGGCCACGGTTCAAGATTCCATTGTTTTGTATCCAAAGCAAAAAAAGGCCGAGGTGCTGTACTTGATTAACCGTGGTCTGGCATACAAAATCAACCGAGTAAAAAGCGACATCGAAGATCCAACCTTAGAATGGCTCAACGAAAAACACCGGTATTTAAGTCGATTCAACCTGAAAGCCGGCGAAGAAATCCGGTTTGACCTTGATGCCATGGACGCCGAACGTGAACGTCTAGCCAGTATTTTTCGTGATGCCGGTTTTTATTTAATGGATAAAAACAACATTCTTTTTTGGGCAGACACCCTAAAACAGCCCGGCAAAGTGGAACTAACTTTAACCATCGACAACCCCAATACCCGAATTGCGTACAAAGGCGATTCAATCCAATTAAACCACCATCCTAGATTCATTTTAGGCGATATCCGTATTTCAACCCACGACGGATTAGACAAGTCGGGCAACAAACTAACCGATTCCATATTAACACCTGATTTTTCCTTGCATTTTAAACGAAAACCCGAAATGCGCCCCAGGCCCCTAGGTCGAAGCCTGTATCTAGATCCCGGCAGTTTATACACTCCCCGCAACGAAGAACGAACCCGGGCCGCCTTGAATGACCTAAAGGTATTTCGATATGTTCACCTGCGGTTTAAACCCAAAATTAGTGGAGAACGCATCGATACATTAAACGCCGAAATTGAGCTCGCCCCTTTAGCCCACCAAGGTATTTCAACCGACCTACAAGGCACCAATACCGATGGAAACCTTGGTGTTAGCTTAGGAGCCTCATACACCAACCGGAATATTTTTAAAGGGGCCGAAATCCTTGAATTTCGAATCAATGCCGGTGCCGAAATTCAAATACTTCAAGGCGATAGCCTCAATGTTATTCAAGGCGGCTTGCCATTCAACACCTTGGAATTTGGAGGTCAACTGTCCTTATCAACCCCCCGATTTCTAGCTCCCTTTTCCCTTAGCAAATGGGCAAAACCCAGAACCCGGGCCATGCTGTCGCTCAATTACCAAAACCGCCCCGATTACGACCGAACCGTTTCTTCGTTTCTTTTTGGATATGAATGGCTGGAACCCCCGGCCAAAAAACCTTGGATAAACCGAAACTATAGCCTTTTTTACCAAGTCAATTTGGCCGAAATCAGCCTCATCAACATCAATAAAACCGCAGCCTTTGAACAGTTTCTGGAAGAAACCGGCGATTTATTTGTAAAAAATAGCTTTCGGCAACATTACATCCAAGCTACTTCCATAACCGTTTCCTTTTCCCGGAATTCACGCAAAAAAAACGGCCCCCGTTTCTTTGCCCGTGCAAATCTACAAGCAGGTGGAAATCTTCTTAGCCTTGGTTATCGGTTGTTTTCGCCCCAATCTGCCGACACGCTAGGTCAGTTTTCTATTTTCGGAATCCGCTTTGCCCAATATTTCCGTTCAGAAATTGACATGAGGTATTTTGTTCCTTTGGCTCCCAAATTCCAACTGGCCTTTCGGGGTTTTGTTGGATTCGGTCGGGCCTTTGGGAATTCCGAAGTTTTGCCCTTTGAAAAAAGCTTCTTTGCCGGTGGAGCCAACGACCTAAGAGCATGGCTGCCCAGAAGTCTCGGGCCAGGTTCCTACCAACAATCCTCCAGCGGCAGGGTTGACCAAGTGGGTGAAATAAAATTACTGGGGCAAGCAGAATACCGATTTCCCATTTACAGCTATTTAGAAGGGGCCATATTCGCCGATTTTGGAAACGTTTGGCTTAGCCGACCCGACCCCAATCGCCCCCAAGGCGAATTCCTTTGGGACCGATTTTGGCATGAATTCGCCTTAGGGTCGGGCATTGGCCTGAGACTCAACTTAGGTTTCTTTATTTTTCGAGCCGATTTCGCCATACCGATGCGCGACCCTACACAGGCCGCCGACCAACGCTGGGTCATTACTCGACTCAAACTGCCCGAAGACCTACGCATTAACATAGGCATTGGATATCCATTCTAATCCCCTCCCTTGCCCCCTACCCTCGCATATTACCCGTTTCGGCATTCCGCTACAATGGCCTAGTTAATTGTTGTTCAACCTCCATACCGCCCTAAATTTTTAGGTAAACCTAAAAAATTCTTTATATTTGTTTAAAGATTTTTTGTGCCCTTTGCCCCCTTTTTGGTCTGCCTCTTTTTTTTTCTGCTCCTAGGCTGCAATTCCAAATCTGTACCCCAATCTCAATACATCCAAATTCTAACAACCACACAAATGGTGGCCGATGCTTTGCGTCCGCACCTGAATAAAAATTGCAGCATTGTTGTTCTGTTTCCCGAGGGAATCGACCCACATACGTACCGCCCTGTGCCCTCAGACATCCAACGGCTTCAAGAAGCCGATGCCATCGTGTACAATGGCTTACATCTGGAAGCCAATATGGAATCTATGTTTAAGCACCTTTCACGCTCAAAACCCTGCATTGGTTTAGGTTCTTTTATTCCAACACAGAAACTGATTGCCCTAGATGCGTACTCTTTTGACCCCCATATTTGGTTCGACATTCCCCTGTTTGGCCTTGCAGCAAAAATGGCTGCCGACAGTGTTTGTAAAGCGCTGAACCCCCTCTTGTTTTTCCACAATACAAACTACTTGGACTCCCTATTTGACTTGGACGCGGCACTGCAACACCAATGGAATCAAAAACCCGAATCTCAACGCATTCTCTGCTCTGTACACGATGCCTTCTCTTATTACTGCCGAAGATACAAACTCAAACAAATGAGCCTTCAGGGTGTTTCTACCGCCGCTGAATTCGGCATCTATGAGGTTGATGCTATGGTTGATTTCATGGTTAAAAACAAGGTTAAAGTGGCTTTTACCGAGGCACATGCGCTGACCAAAGCCATGAAATCCATTCAATTGGGTTGTGCCCAACGCGGGCACATCTTGGTGTTGGGCTCCCCCTTACTTACAGACGCCCCAGGAAAAAAAGGAAGCCCCGGCGGAAGCTGGCCCGGCATGGTCATTGAAAATTCGGCGAAAATCCACAAAGCCTTGAACCATGATTGAAGTTCACAATTTAACCGCAGGCTATGGGAAACGTACTGCCCTTTGGAATATTGACTTTTCTATTCATTTCCCCGCATTTATTGGTATTATTGGTCCAAACGGCAGCGGAAAGTCAACCTTGCTAAAAACCATTCTTGGTGAACTAATCCCGTTTACGGGCTCAATATCTTTGTTTGGCAAACCCATTTCGGAAGTTAAACACCGCCTTGCCTATGTCCCTCAAATCAATTCGGTAGATTGGAACTTTCCCATTCGAGTTATGGACGTGGTGCTTATGGGCCGATTTCGCCCTAACTCTTGGGGTCCGTTTTATTCCAAATCCGATCGAGAAAAAGCAGCGTTCTATTTGAATGCCGTAGGAATGAGCGAATTTTCCAAACGTCAAATTGGCGAACTCTCTGGTGGGCAACGCCAACGCGTATTTTTAGCTAGAGCCCTGGCCCGGGAAGCCGATGTATTGTTGCTCGATGAACCGCTGGCAGGCGTAGATGCAGGATCAGGCGAACGGATCTTATCGGTCCTATCCGATTACCAACAACAAGGGCGCAGCATTGTTATGGTTCACCATGATTTATTAACCGCCTCAACCCTGTTCGACCATTTGGTGCTGATGCAAACCCGCTTGGTTGCTGCCGGCCCTATTCAGCAGGTTTTTACCTTATCTAACCTTCAAACCACTTACGGTACAGATGTTTCTATTTTATCAGACATGATTCACAAGCTGGGGCAAACCCCAGGTAATTTATCCGACCACCCAAAACCATGATTTCCACTCAGCTTTTGTGGATTATTGCCGGTTGTGTGTTGGCCGCTTACCTGCTGGCTCTCTCAGGCATACCCACCTATTTAAGGCGGGAAGCCCTAACCGGCGACGCCTTATCGCACGCCATTTTTCCTGGAGTGGTGCTGGCGGTCTGGATTTCGGGCAGCAATGCGGGGTGGCCCACCTATGTTTCCGGCATGCTGGTAGGCAGCCTGGCCTTGTTTTTAATTCAAACCATTCACCAAAAAACCCGAATTCCCAAAGATGGAGCCACCGGAATTGTGTTGATTGTCTTTTTTTCGGCTGGATTGCTGCTGTTGGGCCGACTGCAGCGCTCGGGAGTTCCGCTGGGGGGCATTCAACACGTTTTACTGGGCAAGGCCGCAACGCTTTTGCCGGCAGACTTAGGCATACTCGGAATCTTGGCAATCCTGGGAAGCCTTTTGTTTTTCGTTTTCCAAAAATGGGTTTGGTTGGAGGCCTTTGATGCAAAATTTGCTCAGCACTCAGGACTTCCAACCTTTGCTTACTCCTTCGTTTTAAACACGTGGACAGCCCTCGTTTTAACCGCAACCATTCAAATCTTAGGGGCAGTTTTAAGTGCAGCCATGTTGCTGACACCCGCTGCACTGGGGCACTTTCTAAGCCCAAACCCCAAAATATTGATCCGTACTGCTCTGCTAAGCGCCATCGCAGCTGCTGTTTTTGCCGGATTCATCTCGGCCTCAATCCCTGCCATGAGTACCGGCGCCCTAATGGTCATTATGTTGTTCTTTCTTTCCTTTCCCTTTTTTCTGTTGTATCCTGAAAAAGGCATTCTCATGAAATGGATTGCACGCAAAAAAGAAGCCCGACGCTGGAGCGACGAAAACACCCTGAAATTCCTATTCAACTCGACAGGAATCCGCTCTGCTATTCAAAACAACCCATCTCTTAGACGTCTTTCAAATAAAAAGCTGGTTCATCAAAATAACCAAGGCGAATGGCACTTAACGCAAACAGGAATCAAGAATGCAGAGCGCATTGTTCGCAAGCACCGGTTGTGGGAAACCTTTTTGCACCAACGGCTTTTGGTGCCCGAAGACCATGTCCATGAAAATGCGGAACTGATGGAGCACCTTTTGGACGACGAAGCAGAAGAACGTTTGGCACAGGAATTAAACCACCCCAGTTCAGACCCCCACCTATCCCCCATCCCACCAAGAAAATGATGACGTTCTTGATTCTGGCCACCGCTGGATTACTGGCCTTCCAGGCCGCTTTGGGGGGCAGCTTTTTACTGCTCCGAAGGTCGGCTATGCTTACCGATGCCATGGCACACTCGGTACTGCCCGGATTGGTCATTGGATATCTATTTTCAGGTTCGCGATCTGGCCCAGAAGTAATTCTGTTTGCAGCGGCATCTAGCTTTTTTTCGGCCTATCTAATCGACTATTTAAACAAGTTCGCAGGAATATGGTTTGAAGCCAGCACCGGTTTTGTTTTTACCTCGCTGTTTGCCATTGGAATTGTCTTAATAACAACCTTAGGCGGCAATGTGGACTTAGATGCCGATTGCGTTTTATATGGAGAATTGCTGTACGTTCCCTTTCGCTATTCCTCAACACATAGTTGGTACGACGCCCTACCCTTGCCTCTTTGGAATCAGATTTGGGTCGGCTTGGCCTGGGCCTTGTTTTTGTTTTTTCGGTGGAAACAACTTAAAACATGGGCATTTGATGCCGAATTTTGCCGCCATGCTGGAATTTCAGACCATGTAATCCGACGTTTGGTCTTGGCCCTGACCTCTATGAGCATAGTTGTTGGATTTGATGCCTTTGGCGCTATTTTGGTGGTCGGTTTTTTTATTTTGCCCGCAGCCACGGCTTGGCTGATTAGCCGAACCTGGCATGCCATGATATTGATTTCTTTGTTGGTTGGATTAGGTAGTACAGGGCTCGGATACAGCCTTGCGCTTTTCTTTGATTGGGAACCAGGCCCTAGTATTGTAAGCGTGGCTGGACTCTTTTTCTTGGCCGCAGCATTCGCCTTCCGCCAAAACCGAGCAAACTCAACTTTTCGTCCTACGCACTAAAAGCATGCGGCTCACATGCTGACTTACCATAAGTTCAGCTCCGTCATTGATTGAAATAACAACACTTTGGTCGTACGAAAATCGCTTTATCAACTTTACTGAGGAACCAGGCTTCAAGGAAATCCCATCCAAATACTGCAAAAATTCGGCCTGGTGCTCCTTAAGTCCAACCAATTCGGCCGACTCCCCTGGCAGCAGGTCGTACATGGTTTTGTTTTTATGGTGCTTTATGCTTCCATCGGACTTGGGTATGGGATCTCCGTGTGGGTCAACTTCTGGGAATCCCAAAAAATCATCCAACCGATGAATTAGTTTTTCATCTACAATGTGCTCTAATTGTTCCGCAATTTCATGAATTTCATCCCATTTAAAATTGAGCTTTTCAACCAAGAAAACTTCCCAAAGCCGATGTTTCCGAATAACATTGGCCGCAATCAAATGTCCTTTCCGACTTAGCACAGCTCCCTGATACGGCTGATATTTCACCCATTTCTTTTCGTGCAATTTCTTCAACATATCGGTTACCGACGATGCCTTGCTGCTCAACTCCTCGGCCAAGTCGTTGGTCGAAACCGAACGCCGGAGTTCGCCCGATAACTTAAATATGGCTTTCAGATAATTCTCTTCTGCTGTTGTTGGCATTTAAATAACCTTAATGGTATAGGATAAAAGTAAAAGTTTTTAGTCATTTGAACTCTAATTGGTGAATGTAGCATGCGTATAGGAATAGTATTGTATCCCACATTTGGTGGCAGCGGTGTGGTAGCAACCGAATTAGGTAAGGCATTAGCCCGAAAAGGCCACGAAATCCACTTTATTTCGTACAGCCAGCCGGTGCGCATGGATGCCTTCCAACAAGGGGTCTTTTTTCACGAGGTTATGGTTCCCGATTATCCTCTGTTTCATTTTGACCCTTACGAGGTAGCCCTCACCTCAACCCTTGTGCGTACCGCCCTTCAAGAAAAATTGGACCTGATTCATGTGCATTATGCCATACCCCATGCACCAGCAGCCTTTATGGCGCGCGAAATTCTAAAAACAAAAGGACTGTCCGTTCCCTTTGTTACCACCCTTCACGGGACCGATATCACGCTTGTTGGGAAAGACCAATCCTATGAGCCCGTCATAAGTTTTGCTATAAACCAATCCGATGCAGTTACCGCGGTTTCTTCCTACCTGAAAGAAGAAACCCTTCGGCATTTTAGCATCACCAAAAACATCGAGGTCGTTTATAACTTTATAGACCCCTTGGCCATTGCCGAAGAAAAAAAGGAATGCACCAAAGCCATTGCTGCTCCCAACGGAGAAAAAGTGGTGATGCACATTTCCAATTTCCGAAAGGTTAAACGGGTGCAAGACGTTATTCAGGCCTTCCGCTTGATTGTCGAAAAAATCCCTTGCCGGCTCATTATGGTGGGCGATGGCCCTGAACGAAATATGGCCGAAAACTTGGCGGAAGAACTCGGAATTCGAAAGCATTGCATGTTTATAGGAAAAGTGAAAAATTCCTTAAGCATTTTGCCCTGTGCCGATGTCTTTTTCTTGCCCTCGGCCAGCGAAAGTTTTGGCCTTTCAGCCCTAGAGGCCATGGCATGCGGCATTCCTGTTATAGGGTCAAATGCCGGTGGAATGCCCGAAGTTCAAATTCATGGAAAAACGGGGTTTTTAAGCGAGGTGGGCGACTATCAAGATATGGCGAAAAATGCCCTTTTGGTTTTAACCGACAATTCGCTTTCCTCAGCCTTTTCAAAGGCCTGCATAAAACAGGCAAACGCTTTCCGCCTCGACATTATTCTGCCTCAATACGAAGCCATTTACAAGCGGGTACTTTTGGAGGCCGGCCCCTCATTTTAACTTGCCTGAATCCATCATTCTACAAATTTCATCTATCATCTTGTCTTCATTGACCTGCTGAGGATTAAATTCCGCTTTTAAATCGTAATCAAACATGCCCGCCACTCCCTGCCAAAAAAACGCTTGTACTCCCCCCTTCATTTCCTGTAGCAATTCATACGATGTGAATTCGGTTTGCCGATCCAACAGTTTCAATAAAATTCGACCATCGGCAAACGACATGCGCTTCAACTGATGGTAATACTTCTGCCTCAATTCAGCCTCAAATTGCCCAATCAGTTCCTTTTTATCGCGCCGTTTTCCTGTTGAATCTACCCGAGCATAGGTTCGCATACGCTCACCTGCAAGTTTAGCCAAAGGATATGTTCGCTTTACACGTTCCACCAAACGGTCATACCGGCGCTGCAATCCCTTGTTTTTGAAGGTCCTCAATTCAAGCACATTGAACTCAGGCAAAACAACCACCCTTGAAATCGTGTCGGTGAGTGAATCTGAAGGCAATTGAGCAGAAACACAGTAGGCTGAAACCCAAAAAATAAAAACGACGCTCTTTTTATAAAGGCTGCTCATATACCCTAAAAGGGGAAAAACTAAAATTATCGATTCCCAATATGTTTTTGAAGGCCGTTAGGAATAAAAGCAAAGCCCTTGAAATAACAGAACAATTCGGCCTGGTCAGGGCCTACTTTTACCATTACCATGCTGTCAAGCGTCCCATTCCCCGCACCTGAAACATCCCAAAACAAAACCCTTGCTGCATCTCGATTAATCAACATGGCCGGCTGTATGTTTACATTTTGCTGGGAATACCCCAAATCTGAACTGAAAAACACTTTAAAATCGCCTCCACTTTCAGAAGGTGTTATGCTGGCCGTATAATACACACTGTCTGCACGCATAAAAGTCCATGTGCCCGTAAACTTTGACTCCATTTCAGCTTCCCGGCATGATCCATTGTCCATTTCTGCGGTAGAAACATAATAATCGGACCGGGGGTCTGTGCAACCTTGCTCTTCGCCACACCCAACCCATAAAAACATGCATGCAAAAAGAATCAGGGCCAGGAACCGCGATCCCATTGCTTATTCTTCCTTAATGCGCATACCTAGAAGCTCACAATCCCGCTTCACCATGTTGGCTGGATTGGCTTCGGCCGAGTCAATCATTTTGTATTGAAGCTCCAATCGGTTGGCCGAAATAAATCCTTGACCTACATACCAAATGCTGCTTAAAGTATCCATTTGCTGTGCGGGAATGGTAAAGGTGTACTGAGAAACCTCGGCAACCAATTTGCCTTCGCCCAAGGTCAATACACCCAGGTTTCCGGCTGGGTCAACATAGTGGTTGATTTTAAACTCGTACTTGAACTTATCTCCCTCTACAAATTGAACATAACTTTGAGTTGCAGGACCACTTGAACACGATTCTGTAACAATGTACGTGGACATAAATTTACGCACCGTTTCGATGGGTTGGCAACTTCCATTGTCTTGATCTACCGTCGAGTCATAATTGTCGCTGCGTTCATCGGTACACCCTTCCGTTGTGCACGAAGAAATAGAAGCAGACAATAAAATGCCAAGGAAAAGAATGGAAATGGATAAAGAGGAACCTTTCATGTGGAATTATATCTAATAGCAACAAATTAACGAAAAATTACAGCGATTTCAAATTCTTTTCTTCATTTTAAACGAGCTAAGGACGTATTTTTATAAAACGAAATGCGATTTGAGTGCATAAACCCACCTTTAAATAGGAGAATCCAAGTGCACTGATTATGTTTGCACCAAAGTTGTCAGCATGAAATTTGAGCGGCAGGGCATCAGCGATGCCGAACTTCGGGCCTTGTATCGTGAATTGGTTTACCCCAGGCTTATCGAAGAAAAAATGTTGGTTTTACTCCGACAAGGAAAAATCAGCAAGTGGTTTTCGGGCATTGGGCAAGAAGCCATTTCTGTGGGCGCCGCTATGGCTCTGCACCAAGACGAATACCTTCTGCCCATGCACCGGAATTTAGGCATGTTTACTGCCCGTGGTGTTCCCTTTCGACGCCTTTTTTCCCAATGGCAAGGCAAAGAAAATGGATTCACAAAAGGCCGAGACCGCTCGTTTCATTTTGGCACGAACCCGTACCACATGGTCGGCATGATTTCCCATTTAGGGCCTCAATTGGGCGTGGCCGATGGAATCGCACTGGGCAGCGTGCTGAAAAACGAGAAAAAAGTAACTTTTGTCGTTACCGGCGACGGGGGAACCTCCGAAGGCGATTTTCATGAAGCTTTAAATGTGGCCGCCGTTTGGGATTTGCCCGTGATTTTTTGCATAGAATCCAATGGGTATGGCCTCTCTACCCCCTCTTCCGAACAATACAAATGTTCGCAACTTTCTGACCGCGCTTTGGGCTATGGAATGAAATCTGTCCGTATAGACGGAAACAATATCTTAGAGGTGTATGCCACCCTGCGTTCACTGGCAGAAGAAATGCGCCAAGACCCCAAACCCGTATTGGTTGAATGCTTGACCTTTCGAATGCGTGGACACGAAGAAGCCAGCGGAGTCAAATACGTTCCTCAAGATTTGTTCGATGCTTGGAAGCAAAAAGACCCCATCGATCAGTATGGAAATTGGCTGCACAACGAGGCGATAATGCCAAAAGAAGAACAAGAGCAAATTCGCCTGAAACTTAAAGAAACCATTGACTCGGATGTGTTAGCCGTTTTTGATGAACCCGAACTCCCCGGCAACCGCGAAGAAAGCCTCTACGACGTCTATGCTCCCTATTCTGCTGTTCCAATGCAGCCCCAAAACCCAGAAACCAAACCCATGCGCATCATTGATGCGGTTCGCAGCGCATTGGAATTGGCCTTAGAAAAACACCCACAACTTATTTTAATTGGTCAAGACATTGGAACGTATGGGGGCGTTTTTAAGGCAACAGACGGTTTATTGGATACCGCCGGAGCAGAAAGGGTGCGAAATACCCCCCTTTGCGAATCGGCGATCCTGAGTGCCGCCCTCGGTTTATCCATCAAGGGCATGAAAGCCATGGTTGAAATGCAATTTGCCGATTTCGTTAGCTCTGGATTTACCGCTGTAGTCAACAACCTGGCCAAAACCCACTGGCGCTGGGGGCAAACCGCCGATGTGGTTGTTCGCATGCCCACCGGGGCAGGTGTCGCGGCCGGCCCCTTTCACAGCCAATCCAATGAAGCTTGGTTTTTTCATACCCCCGGCTTAAAAATTTACTACCCCTCAAATGCCTATGATGCAAAAGGTCTTTTGCTGTCCGCATTTGAAGACCCAAACCCTGTTATGTTTTTTGAACATAAAGCCCTTTACCGAGCTCAAGAAGAACAAGTTCCTACTTCGTATTACACCCTTCCCGAAGGCAAAGCCAACCTCTGTTCTCAAGGCGAAAAACTCAGTTTAATTAGCTACGGCATGGGGGTGGTTAAGGCCTTGAAATGCCTATCTGATTTCCCAGAAAATACCATCGAAATTATCGACTTAAGAACCTTGGTTCCGTTGGACTACGATACGGTATTCCAAAGTGTAAAAAAAACAGGTAGAGCTCTGGTCTTGCACGAAGCCACCGACCTGGGTGGAATCGGAGCCGATTTGGCTTCCAAAATCCAAGAGGCCTGCTTTCAATGGCTGGATGCTCCCGTAAAACGGTTGTCGGCCGACAATACTCCCGTTCCTTTTGCCCCCGCCCTTGAACAAGCGTTTTTACCTTGGAACCGCCTAAGCAATACCATCGAAGAACTTTTGAGCTGGTAATTTAAGTTGTACCTTTACCCCTATGAACGCATTACGTTTTTTATTGCTTCCCAGCTTCGTTGGATTTCTAGCTCTTGCCTGCAACGACAACGAGGTAGATCTAACCTCCAACTTCAAAGACATTCCCGTTGTTTATGGACTCCTCGATGCCAGCGAAGATTCAAATTGGGTGCGCATTAATAAAGCCTTTTTGGGCGATGGAAATGCCCTTGTTTTTGCTCAAATCGCCGACTCCCTAAACTACCCCAATCTTCAAGTTGCTTTATTGAAACTAAACATGTCAAACAATCAAGTGGTGGATTCCTTGCCCATGCAAAAAACCATCAACGCGATTCCAAAAGACAGTGGCGTTTTTGCCAGCAACTCCAATGTGTTGTATTTGACTACCAGCCCCATTGATAAAAACTTCCGATACACCTTGGTCATTTTTAACCCCGACAACCAAAAACGAACCGAAGCCACAACCAACATAGCAAATTCATCCGTTTTCAATTACCCAAACTCTCCCTCGGTAGCTTTAAATTGGGAACCCAATACAAACAATAACAATAAATTAGTCAGATTTGAATGGTCCTGCAATACCTCCGCCACCACTCAAGCCCATCAGTTTGAACTTACTTTTATTTACGATGAATTCCCTCAGTCAAATCCAAGCAATCGAGTACGCAAGTCCTTTACCAATCGATATTCCATGATTCCCAACTCCGATTGCCAATCGAATTTAATCAAACTTCCCATTACTAAAGAGGAATTTTACAGCAGCGTGGTAAACAATTTAGCCAAAGATCAAACCTTGGGTAGGGAATTTATCCAAATTGACATTGCTGTGTACGGAGCCGCAAAAGCGTTTTACGATTATTTGGTCATCAATAAGCCAAGTGCCAGCGTGGTACCCCGGGCAACCGATTACACCAACATTCCAGAAGGAAAAGGAGTTTTCTCCTCAAGAAGCCAACTGCACATGAGGGGCTTAAAATTAAATTCCATTACTATTGATTCCCTGCGCGGCGGTCAATACACTTCTGAATTGAATTTTTCCAATTAATGGTTTTAAGCAGATTTTCCTTTCTTTTTTTCCTCCTCTTCTTTTTACCGCAGGGCTTGATTAGCCAATCTGTGGGTATCGGTACAAACCAACCACATACATCTTCCCTGCTTGATGTTCATGACACCCTAAAGGGGGTTTTATTCCCCCGCATGAGCAGCGTCCAACGGCAATCCATTCTTCAACCTGCAACGGGCCTTCTTGTGTTTGATACCGATTCGGCCCGCTACTGCTTTTACACCGGTCAAGATTGGCACTGCCTAGGCTTACCCCCAGGCCAAGCCAGCGGCGAATTGTTGTTTTGGGATGGAAATAAATGGGCCATTGTTCCGCCTGGCAATCAAAACGACCGCTTGTTTTTTTGCCAAGGAAAGCCCGTTTGGGCCAGCCAAGGCTGCCCAACCCAATGTCCTGCACTCCTCACCGACACCTCTGGAATTACCTACAACACAATAATGCTTGGCAGCCATTGCTGGACCGTTCAAAATGTAGGAACCCATCGTTTTGCCAACGGTGATTTTATTTCTGAGGTGCAGGGAAACAACGCCTGGAGTCAAACCAATACACCCGCTTGGTGCTACTACAACAACGACCCCAATCAATCGGGTTATGGAAGGTATTACAATTACGCCGCTGCCATTGATGCCAGAGGTTTATGTCCTTCTGGCTGGCATGTGGCCACCGATGCGGATTGGAAAAACATGGAAATGAGTTTGGGTTTAAGCCAAGCCCAAGCCGATTCCATAGGATACCGAGGCAATCAAGAGGCCCAAGCCTTAAAATCCATCAGCGGTTGGCTAAACAATGGAAACGGCACCAACAATTCAGGTTTCACGGCTCTGCCCGCTGGCGGACGCAGCGGACCAACTGGCATATTTAATTCGGCCCAAGAAATTGCGGCCTTTTGGGCCATTGGTTTGGACGGCAACGGACAAGGGTTCACCCGCTATCTATACCACAACGACAGCCGAATTCGCAGGATCGGGAATACCCTTAATACCGGTTTAAGTTGCCGTTGCGTTAAAAATTAAACCCTCTTTTCGGCAGTTCAACTCCATCGACCCCAGCTTTCCTATTCAATTATTCAGGGGCAGAACCCAAAAAATTGCGCCCGATTTATTCTGCGAACCAATCCACCTTAGTCATCCAGAACTGCCTCTTTCCCTCAGGCCATTCCCCTTCCGGATAACCTGGATACAACACACCCAAAATGCGGTCAGGCTTTGATATTCCTAGCTCTTCTGCAAATTGCTCCTCATAAACAGCCGAACCGCTCGACCAAAACAAAGACATTCCATAGGTGGTTGCCAAAAGACTCATGTTTTGTACGGCACACCCTACCGCCAATATTTCTTCAACCTCTGGAATTTTGCCCGAACCTTGCCGTTTCATGTACACCAAAATTGCCGCTGAAGCACATTGGTGCCGGTCCCGAATTCGATCGTATTTTGATTGCAAATAAGCCAGTTCAGTACTATTCCTTCGATAGGCCTCGGCCAATTGAAGCTGCAAAGATTCTAAAGCAGGGCCTGTAAACACTTTAAATCGCCAAGGCTCGGTTTGCCCATGGGTAGGGGCCCAATTTGCTGCTTCGATCAGCGCTTCAATTTGGTCTCGATGTACTTTTCTAGACTTAAACTGTTCAGGCCGAACACTGCGGCGCGCACGAATCAAAGCCTGAACATCCGTTAAATTAAACTTCATGGTTTATTTGCATTTTTAAACACCTCGTTCAACCAATTTTGCAGTTCGGTTCGATGGCTAACCAGGGCCCGCTTTCGGGCGGCATCGTACGACAAATCCGCTCCCTTCAGCCGATCCAATTGGCTGCTGAAAACCGTTTTATTGTCTGAAGTTCGTACCGCTGTAAGTTGCAAATCGGCATAACTAATAAATATACCGCCTTGTGCTTGCCCTTTAAAAGATGAACTTTCTATATTCAATTGCAAATCTGCTTTTGCCGAATTCGATTCTGCCAAAGGGTAACCCTGATCCTGAAGCCAAGTTCTTACCGTGGATTCTAAGGCAGGATAAGAAGTTGTAAATTCTGGGTTGGTTTCACGTACCCTTAACCGGATGGTAGGTTTAAAAAAGGAAACTGGAACGCCCACCGAACGAGAAAAAGACAGAAACATGGACTTTAAATACCCAGGCATCAATGAATCTGCAAACCATAAAACAGGCTCCATAAGAACGGTGAGCTGAGCCGATTCAGCCCCACTTAAATTAGGCAATACAACCTGAACCTGCCCTTGGGCAGTGGTAACAAACGAACCCGGAAGGGTTTCTGTTTTAAGGCCTGCTGCCGACCATTGCATACGCAGGGGAACCTGGGCAACGGGGAAAGCTCCTCCGTCCTTTAGCGTTATAAAAACACTGCGCTGTGCTTCGTTCGCCAAGGGATTCAAGGTCAATTTGACGGGATTGGGCTGAAGGGCTAGGCCCGAGAGCTGCCCCAACAAAAAAGAGGCAAATTCAGCCGCTAAATCAACATTGCCTTCAGCTACGGATAAAACCGTGGATTGGTCGGCATAAGGCTCCAAAACACGAAGCCCCAGTAAGGCTTGACTTACCGCCGATTTAAACTGACCTTTCTCCGACTGCTGTCGGGCCAATTCCAAAAAACGATGGGCCTGTGTTAGGGCAGCCTGTTTCTTTTGCTGCACAGAGGCCCAATATGCAGCCCGGTCCAGTCGATACAAAACATACAGCCGTGAACCGGACTCCTTTGTTTTCACCAATTCATACCCTTCAATCTGAACAGAAGTTCGAGTTCGGATTTCAGACAAATACACATCTCGAACCTGGTCTGAATTCCCAAAACGCGAAAGAATGCTGTTTGATTCAATCTTGGTCTCAATTTCTGTGGCAATATCCCGCAATGCCTTTTTTCGTGCATTGTCAAAAGCCAATTCAGGATTTCCTGCATTCAGCTCAGAACCTAAACCATAGTAATAAGATTCAGAGGTTGGTTTTTGCAAAAACCATTCTGGAATCGCATGGCTAGAAGTTTCTGAACCCAACTCTATCGGATTATTTCGAACCGAACAGGAGGCAAGAACCAAAAATGCAGCGAAGAAAATTACGGTGCGGAACATACTCAATTGAGGCCTTTAGATTGAATGCGTTCGGCAACTTCTTTGGCCACATCTTTCTCAACCACAGTTGTCAATTCGGCAAACGGTTTTAAAGCAGACGACTGGCTAAATCGCTCCCGCCATTTTGCCAATTCAGCCGCCGAAAGGGTGCCCTGAACGGGCGACAATTGGTCAATCGGCAAGGATGTTTCGGCATAAAACACCTGGTGGGTTGCCGACCTAGTAATCACATCTGAATCTAAAATGGTACCCGACTCAACATCCATCAATCGGTATTTAAAAGTTAGGGTAATGGTGCGCTGTGCCTTGACTTCCGTATAACTCACAGGGCTAAAACGTACGTCCGCACGACTCATTCCCGTACGCTGGTCGTGGTAGGTGAACCGCTCGCGTACAAAAGCAGATTTGGTTTCACGCTGCAAGGCCGGCTCTTCCTCGGCCACATTAACCACCGAGCCAATCAGCACTGCATTGCCCCCCAGCAACATTCCAGCACGGGAAGCCGATTTTTCATCGATCAAACCAGAAAGACCAAGGCGTTGTTCCCTCAAAATTTGTTCTACATTTTCCCGGTCAATAAGTTGAATCAATGAATTATTCAAGTTTAACAAGGCGTTTACTACCTGTTCCCCAAATTCGGTAGCAATGCGACGGCCTCTTTTTTGCTCCTGAAATGGCATTACCGCAATTACCCGTTTGTTTTTTGAACTTAACTCCGCCATCAAAGCCCGCAAATCTCGGTATTCAGGGGCTTTTTCGTTCACCTTACTAAACCACTCCATGGCTTTTCCCGCTTGCCCTGCTTGCATGGCTGTCAAACCATTTCTATACCAGGGATCAACCTCTACGGCCAATTTAAGTTCTCGAATCCCTTCGTAATCCGGTTTTTTCGATTCAATGTTGCGAAGCAGATTGCGGGCCTTTGTGTAATCTCCGGCATCAATTGCTTTAGCACCTTCAGCAAACCAAGCATCAACTTCTTTTCCTAAGGCGTCTGAAAAATATCCTTTGTAATGGTCGGGCCACAACAGCCGAATTTGCATGCTCGCAATTTGACGCTCAAAATCTTGAGCCTCTTGGTACAATGCAACAGCAGCTGAAAAGTCCTCTAAATTGTACTTCACCCAAAAATTGCCGAGCAAATCGTCCAGTACACGCTGTCCTGTGCGTTGAAGACCAATCCGTGCATCTTTGTGCCCAGGCTTCCGAAACAAAAATTGATGGTAAGCCGTTGCCGAAGCCCGAAAATCCCCCTCGGCCTCAAGGCCTTTGGCCTGCTTTATTGATTGACTTGATACAGAGCACGAAGTGCTCAGAAAAACAAGCAGGATTAATAAGAGTAAACGCATATTAAAAGAGTATATAATCAAAGTAAGCAAATACCATGCAAAACATTAACCGCCGATTTTTTTTACCTTATAACCCTGATTTTGCAAAAATTTCATCACCTTATTCACCTGGTCGCCTTGCAATAAAATATGGTCCTCAGCTGCCGAACCGCCCGTACCACAATGCACCCGAACTTGCTTGGCCAACTCGCTGCGGCGCTCGGCAGGCAAAACATCTACTCCAAAAATCAAGGTGGCGGTTTTGCCAGATCGGCCCTTTTTCTCAAAACGCACACCCAACGAAACCGAGTCGGGCCCAATTTCTTGTTCATTTTCTTCCTCTGAGTGCAGCGAATTAAGGTCAGAAAAGGTCGAATAAACAATAGAAGACGACCTATTTTTTAATACCTTCGACATATTAATTTAAAGTAAATGCGGTTATTCAACACAAAGGTACAAGGGAATTTGAGTTTAGTTGCGTTTTTCCTAATAATTGGATTCGGATTAAAGGCTCAACTAACCACTCAATACGACACTCCTGCCAACCTAATTAACAACGTTTTGGTTGGAAATGGGTTAAATGTAAGCAACATCTCTAGCCAAGGGCTTCCACTTCAATTTGGCCGTTTCAACGGGGCAAACTCCAATTTGGGCATTTCCAGCGGAGTGGTTATTGCTACCTGCGACATCAATCCCCCCAACGGTTTGTCTGCCGGCAATTTTTTGACCGGGGCAAATACGCCCGGCGACCCCCTGCTTAGTCAACTTGCCAACGGATCGGTTACCAACAACGCCGGAATCATTCAGTTTGATTTTATTCCCGGCGGCGATACCCTCGAATTTGATTACGTATTCGCCTCGGCCGAATACAATTTCTACGTAAACTCAACCTTCAACGATGTGTTTGGCTTTTTCTTAACCGGCCCCAAACCCGGAGGCGGGCAATACATCAATGAAAACATTGCCCTTATTCCAGGAACAAACCTGCCCGTAACCATCAACAACGTTAACAACGGGCAATCCGGGGGTTGCGCGTTCGGCCCCTGCAACAACTGCCAATATTTTGTTGACAATTGCAACCCAACTACGGTGGCATTCGGAGGCTTTACCACCCCTCTTAAAGCCAAAGCCGCTGTAATTCCCTGCACCACCTACACCCTGCGCATGGGCGTGGCCGATGTTATTGATGGAGCTTTGAACTCGGCCGTTTTCCTAAAAGCCAACTCCTTCAACGCCGGATTGGTCTCCATCTCAAGCCAAATTGACTTTAACAACACCGGTGGGTTTAGCAACGATACCGTTCTTTACGAAGGCTGCAGCGATGCAACCCTGAAGTTTATCCGAGCAGGCGAAAGTACCCAAAACGACACCGTTTTCTTTAATTCCTCTGGCACGGCTACTCAAGGTGCCGATTTTCCAGCCTTCCCCAACTACGTTATTTTCCCCCCAGGCATCGATACCGTTTTCTTAAGCATCACTCCCTTTTTCGATGGCATCCCCGAACCCGATGAAACCCTGACCATCACCATTATGGATACCATTTGCAATGTACCCGTAATGAGTACCGTAACCCTCGTTATTAAAGACGTTTCCCCGCTTAGCTTAACGGCTTCCGACACCAGCATTTGCCGAGGACAAGTAGTGCCCCTAGCCTACTCCAATACCGGCGGTTCTGGATTTTTTAACACAACCTGGACTTTGAACGGCACCGCATTAGCCACCCCTTACGTGGTTCAGCCTCCTGTAAGCCGCGATTACATCATCAGCATTTACGATGAATGCCTAGATACTACCGTAGTCGATACCATGAGCATTAAAGTCTATCCGAAACCAAACGTAAAAATCGACGATTTGAGCATTTGTTCTGATATTCCGGTTACCCTAAACCCCTCTCAAGTTTTAGCCGGATTTGGATATACCTGGACGCCCGATTCCAACCTGAACAACGGAAGCATTCCAACTCCTGAATTCCTGTACGGACACAATGGCCCTGGAAATCAGGTCTTGGTTATTCGCATGGCCGTAGATTCGGCCGGCGTGGTTTGCACCCGCGATTCCTTGCGCATTACCGTTTTTCCCCGTCCCGATGTGTTGCTGGACGGAGATACCGTGGCCATTTGTGAAAACTCCGATGTTACACTCGACGCCGGAGCCGGATTTTTGAACTATGCCTGGCAAAATGGCCCCAACACCCAAACCTATACCGTAGATCAACCTGGCTGGTATTACGTTGAAGTAACCGATCCAAACAACTGCAAAGGATTGGATTCAACCTTTGCCGATGCCCAGTTCCTCCCCGTATTTGATGTGGCAGACCAAGAAGTATGCACAGGCGATACGGCCATTTTAACGGTTACCGACACCCTTGGAAATGTGCTTTGGTGGAACGGAGTTACTGACACCATAAATTTTGTTTGGTGGGACACTACCATTACTCTAAGCATCACCAATCTGTGCGGAAGCACCGAGGATCAAGTGAAAATAAGCTTAATCGAAGGCATACCTCCTTTTGAATTGCCCAATATTTTGTACCGCGGTGCAACAGCCAATGCCGATAATGCCTTTTATTATATCGCTGCCATGGAAACCGCCGAACAATTCCTGTTGACCATTTACAACCGATGGGGAGTTTCGGTATTTCAAACCAACGATTTGTCTTCCCGCTGGGATGGAAATACCCCCGGTGGAGCGCCTGTAGCGCCCGGAACCTATTTCGCTGTTTTAAGCTATGTGGATTGCCAAGGCAATGAAGGAAAAGTCAGCGGTACGGTTACAGTTATGGATTGATGCACTTTCCCGCTAAATACTGCCTTCTTGGTGCAGCACTGCTGCATTGCCTGATTTCTTTTGGACAATCGGAACCCATTCAAGGCGAATTGGGCCATACCGGAAACGGACGCCTCTCTATCCTTCAAATTCATCCCGATTCCATTCCCCGCATTTCTATTTTGTTTCGGGCCGAAAAAGCCGACGGCCAACCCTACTTTGGATTATCTAAGTCGGCCATGACCGTAGAAGAAAACAGCAAGGCCTGCAAGGTTCTCTCCCTAAAACCTTTGTCGGAAGGAATGCCCATTTCAGTGAATATGGTTCTAGACCACTCGGGGTCTATGTTGACAGATGTGAACGAATTCATCCGGCTAGGCATAAACCCTTACCTTTTGCCTTTTGATGAACGTGGACAACCCGTTTTCCCTGACGCGTACACCCCTCCAATTAAGCATGCCAAGCAATCCGTACGGCGATTTATTGAAAATCTTGATGGCGCTAAAGATAAAATTGGCTTGGTTGGATTTACCAGTACGGTCGATGTGCGCATAGAGCCCACCAACAACAAAACGCTGCTGAATAAAACGCTGGATAATATAAATGCCGATTCGGCAACCGCGTTTTACGATGCCTTAATGGTGGCTTTGCAGAATTTTCAGCCCGATTATTCGCTAAAAGTAATTGTTGCCCTCACCGACGGAATGGATAATTCTTCGGTCTTTACCTATTCCGATGTGGTTGACCTTGCCAAGGAAAAAGACATTCCTATCTACGTTGTTGGACTTGGCGATGTATATACCGATAGCCTAAATCTGTTGGCTCAAGCCACCGATGGACAGTTCTTCTATGCCAAATCGGCGAACTTGCTCGACAGCACCTATCAATTGATTCAAAACCGAATAAAGGCCTTTTACGAATTAACCTACGAATCTCCTAGTTTGCTGGATTCGGATTCCCTACGCCAAATTTTTATTGGATTTTTGGCCGCAGATTCCAGCATGCTCTACGACAAACAATTGCTTAGGCTAAACCCTACCTTGCGGAAGCGAATTGCTGAAATTGCACTAGAACAGGAACGCTTGCGGCAGCAAAACAACCTGCTAACTCTGGCCGGATTTTTATCCGTTAGTATGCTGGGGGCCGGCCTTGTCTTTTTTGCCTTTAAGCCCCGTAAAAAGAAGTCCAAATCTGAAATACAGGTTTATCCAAATCCTGCAGATACGCAAACAACCGTGCAGATTAACCCCGAGGACCTGCCTGGCCAACTCAGCATCATTTCCATGCAGGGCAATCAGATTTTTGAACAAAGTGTTGCACACCCTGCAATCAAAATAGATACTGGGTCATGGCCTAGCGGAACCTATTCGCTAAACTTTACAGCCGCCAATGGAGCGGCATTTCAAACAAGCTTGCTGATTCAACATTGATTTCCGTTCAAGACGCGCTGCGGCCCGGATGGCAGCGGCAGGCGCCGCAGGCTTTGCGGTTTTGTGCAACGGACGGCCGGGGCGAGCAGCGTGAGCCACGGGCGGACATTGCACAACCGCAAAGCCAAGGCGACTACAGCGAACAGCCGGAATAGCCGCCCAACAAAAAAAATGAATCTGCAATACCTGATTTTTTTTAGGCCGGCTTTTCCGGCTTTCGCGGGTAGTCCTCTGGGCCTTGCTCGTTTCCAATACCGCTTTGGGTAGCTCACAAGCTCGCTCCCAAACCGGTTTGGAAAACGGCAAGCCCTCATGCGGGCTACCCTGCTCAATCCGGGCCGGAAGCCCCGATTTTCCTTAACGTAGTAAATTCACATTCCCCCGAAATTCATGGTATTCACCATAAAAATCGCGAACAATGATGCGGTACACGTAGATGTCTTGCTTCGCCGGACCCTGAATGTACTGACCATCCCAGCCTTTCTTCATGGGCTCAAGGTTTTTCAAATACGCCACTTCCTCGCCCCAACGGTTGAAAACCCACATGTCCG
>Ga0247843_1002705_pt1 | contig 31198 bp, 23 predicted proteins | sample LaCruzMarch2017__FD_192420 | JGI IMG/M metagenome (GOLD analysis project Ga0247843, IMG submission 192420) | Freshwater microbial communities from meromictic Lake La Cruz, Castile-La Mancha, Spain - LaCruzMarch2017_8m | ecosystem: Environmental > Aquatic > Freshwater > Lake | place: Spain... | reverse complement strand
CTCTTTAGCATGCAGTTCATCAATCACTGCCGCTACTTCAGGGCAACCAAGTTTCGTTTTTCGTCCAGGCATGAGCGCACCTTAACGAATCTGTTGAAATTGTCTTCTTAATTCTTGGAGATGGTATAAGATCCACTCGGCCGTTGTCCCGCACCACGACTCCGGGATCGGACTTGCGGACAAGGGCAGACTTCAGCTTGGCCGTGGCCTCACTAACCCTCTGAGCTAGGCCCAAGGCACCGCGCTTCGGTTTGGCGACGTAAGTGTTGCACATGGATTGAATCGGAGCAGCGACAAGGCTTGTCGAAGGGCATTATCCGAGGGCAGCGAGTTCGGCGGCGAGTTCGAGCAGGCTGATGGCTTCCGTCGTCGTGGTCATGGGGAAACGATCCATGCCGCCATGAACGTAAAATGATCTGCGTGGTGCGATGTCGGCAAGCGCATGGTGGTTGCCCTTTTGGAGGCCCGGCGAGGTGCTGCGCTTGATCTCGATCGCCCACACGCCATGTGCGGCCCCGAGTTCAAGAACCAGATCAATCTCTGCTCCAGCAGCCGTTCGGTAAAAACCAGCCCTCGTGCCGGGCGGAGCGACTGCCAGGAGATTTTCAATCACAAAGCCCTCCCAACTCGCTCCGATGATCGGGTGGCCGAGCAAGGCATCGAAATCCCCAATACCAAGCAGGGCGTGCAACAAGCCGCTGTCGCGAACATAGGTTTTGGGTGATTTGACCAAACGCTTCCCGACATTTCGATGGTATGGTGTCAATCGCCTGACCAGCAGCAGGTCCACCAGCAGTCCGAGATAGCTGGTCACCGTGGGCGCACTCACCCCGATGCCGGAAGCCAGCTTGGCTGCATTCAGCAGTCCGCCCTGGGAATGGGCGAGCATGGTCCACAGCCGCTCCAAGGTTTCCGCCGGTATCCTAGGCCCGAACATCGGAACATCGCGCTCCAGATACGTGCGGATGAAATCCCGCCTCAAGGCCAGACTCTGCCCGTCATTGGTAGCTAGAAAGCTGTCCGGGAATCCTCCTCGTAGCCACAACTTGTCCATGGTTGGCGGTCCGGTTTCGAGCACATGCAAAGGCCCCATGTCCACATAGGCGATCCTGCCGGCCAAGGTTTCGCTCTGGCGCATCAACTCGATGGCGGCGGAACCCAGCAGCAGAAACCTCCCCGTGCGGCGGCCTTCCCGGCGGCCCTTGTCGATGATACCTCGCAAGGCGGAAAACAGCTCGGGCACCCGGTGAATCTCGTCCAAGATCACCAACTTGTCCTCATGCCGAGACAGAAACAATTCCGGTTCCGCCAATTTGGCTCGGTCCATGGAGTTCTCCAAATCCAAATACAGGCTCGGTCGTCCGTCAGCGACCGCATGGGCCAGTGTGGTCTTTCCGACCTGCCGCGGTCCGATCAACGCGACGGCCGCCTGCCGGGCCAGGGCTGCTTCGAGTGATTCTTGAATGGCCCGCTCAATCATTCTTGTATTTTTAAAATGAAAATTTCGATTTGCAAGGATGATTATGGGTTACATTTGAGTAGCGAGATAGGAGGGCGTGATTCTAATGGCGTCATTTGACACCGACAAACAGCGGTGCTTAGCCGCCGTCAGCTTATTCTGGCGCTCCTGACTCGTCTCGCAGCTCGGGCGACTGTCGAATTGGGCGGTTACTCCCTTTCAGCCTCTGACCATGAGAATGAACTTTGTAACCATCTCCTCCCTTCGGGCGTCCCGCTTTATGTAATCCGCCAGTAACCGGTCACGTTTCTCGGGAGAAAGGTGGGAAGTCGCTGCGGTGAACCCGGCAATTCGGGCGGCCCGCACTTCATCACTCCTAGGATTTGGTGGATATACTTGGTTTTTCATCCCCGAAAAATAGCTCTCAAAGAGCGAAAAGGAGGAATCATTTTCGTGGCGTTACGAAAATGATCTGTGATCTTAGAAAAAGGTCACAGATGAAGACCCCTACCTTCCACTGGTTGGATCTGCTGGTGTATGCTTTGGGGTTGCGCTTGGGGCTTTGGCGGAATGGCGGTGGCGGGAGTGATCCTCCCGCCAGAGCCTCTTCAACTTGCAGATGCCGGCTTCACGAATGAGCTGCCAAGAAATCGACTGACTCCCCATTGCGTGATCAGCGTCAGCAATAAGCCTAGTATCACGCCGATGCCCCAGATGACCCAGGCAATCGGCACCAGCCAGCCGACAACGTCAGCGAGCCACGGGGCGCCTGCCGCTTTGGAGGCCTGTGCAGCCGCATCGCCCGTCATGGTTGTTGATTGGGTAGCCGCTTCCGTCGCGGCGTTGGCAGTCGCATTCGCGGCATCGGCCACTGCGATTTTGCCGGTATGCGCGGCAGTCTTTGCCCAAACACCCCATTCTTCGATCGATTGCACCATCTCTGGAGCCAACCACTGATTCACCCATTCGGGCAGAGGTGGCAGGATCGGCGAGTTGGCCACAGGGGCAACCGGAGCAGTAGCCGCACCCGTTGAACCATCTATTGGCTGTTGTTCTTCGCCAACCGCTTGCGTCACCGTTGTGGCGACTTGCTCCGTTACCCGGCCAGTGGCATCGGTTAACTTCTGCGTCATTCTTTCCGAGGTAAGCGCCATATATTGCGTGGTCTCCGCAAAGCGGTCCGAGGCAATGGCATCGGAAGTCCAGCGGGCTAAACCTGCTGTTAGAAACGCGAATCCAGTCCAAATCAGCGTCAGTGTCACAAACAATATCCAAATGGCTTTTTTCATCACAACGAGTTACGAGTTCAATTTCTCGCCCGGCAAACTACCGGCTAACCGCAGACCCCCAAATTACAATCCGTGCCTTTCTTTCTAAACCGCACCATGGGTTGACCCGGTGCGTGCTACGATCCCGGGTAGGTGCGAATCCAGTCCACTTGCAACTCGAAGGGTCCCTGCTTCTTGTCGGCCAACTGCAAACCAATGCGCCGAATCTTCGCAGGATCAAAGACCTTGTCGGGTAGTTCCGTGCCACGCCAGCTTCCAACGAATCGGTTGAAGAGCACCTTGACCTCGGTCCACTCCCCTTTTGTGGTCGGGAACCCCGCTTGGAACGACATTTCACGCCCGCGGTATTCAGCGTCGGTGCTAAAGCGCAGCTGATACGTGCGCCCGTCGCCCCTGACACGGAGCGTGACGCCATCGGCACCACTCAAGTCCAGATTGACGTCCCCGGTCCTCAGCGAGGAAAAGCCGCCATTGTTTTCCAACGATAGCGTGCCGAAGAAGCGCAGGATACCGTCCTTGTCGATCTCACGCTTGCCCTGCGACAGGCCGCCCATGATGCCATCATCGACGATCCGCCAGTCGAGTTTTTCGGATTCCCCGGGGGCGAACTCCGCCACCGACTGGTATTCGCCGGCCATGACCGGCAAGCAGGCGAAGACCGTGGCGAAAATGGCGGAACAGGTTTTCATGGACCGGCAATCAGCCATCGAATCGCGGTCGCGCCAGTGGAAAATTCTTTGTCTTACCAGTATGGGATCACTTGGTGCGAGAAAATGGACTGCGATTGTGAACTGCCGTCTCCTTGACTTCGGCATCTGAATCAGTGACGTTGGAAATGCTGAATGGAAGCTTACATAGGCCTCTGCCAGATCCACTAACTAACTAAAACCATGGGCGACAAATCACCAAAAGCGAATCAGAAGAAAAAAGCGCAGAAGAATGCCAAGACCGGCAACTCCTCGCAGGCGAAGAAGCCAGACGGCGGCAAGAAGTAACGCCACGGCGTCGGGCATCGAAATATAAGGCGGATGCCTTTCAGAGAACCGACACATGTGTCGGTTAATCCATCGTCTCCACTCACCTCGATCACCAGCAAGTCCTCCACTTTCAGGAAATCACCTGCCAGCAGTCCGAAGTGACATTGCCGGCATTCGCGCCATCAAATATCCAGAACCCGCCAATCGAGAGTGGTTGGCAATCCACAGCCTTGATGGAACGCGTGGAAGGCTTCGAGAACGTGTTCGAGTTGCACGACATCGCGGAGTTCGCCATCGCTGACACAATTCTTCTTTTCGAGAAAGAACTGCTGTTGGGATCCACCAGGAAGGCAGGCGCGATAATGCACATACGAACCGGAAGGATCCGTAATGCGCCACTCCAGATGCCAGCCCTTCAGTCCACAAAGACACTGAACATAGGTGGCCACAGGATCGGCCAAACACACATGGCTGTTGAAGTCCCCAGGATCAAGCGAACGGACCACATAGTCCACCAGCGACCACAACGGATTTTTAATGGATCGCTTGAGTTCGTCGCGCAGCCGCATCTCGGTGTAGCCTTTAGGCGGGGCATCCTGATAGGCTTCATCCGAGTAATCCTCACGGATTTGGTTCACCAACCAGTCGGGAAAACCCACGCCGGAGGGGGCGGGAACAAGGCTGAATCCGTGGCTGATTTTTGGGGTGTCATGGGGTTCTTTCATAGCGGATTTTTATGGCAAAATTCATTGGTTTTTGCCATCAGAATCGAGGCTATTTCTTGGAATAAATCGCCTTTAAAATCAGTGTTTTTACTGGATTTCCCGAATGATTTACCCGCGTTTTCGGGCCATACTTTCTCTGCGATCATTACCCATGATTCGGAACTTCGCGCATAGGCTCACCTACCGTAAGAAGCTCAGATAAAAAGCTCCACAATCACAACCGAGACACATTCTGTCGCACAGGTAGTCCATGCTCCGCACATGACCACCGCCCGTTTCAACACACCCCAGTCCCGCCTGGTCGCGATCTGGTTACTGAGGATACGCGGACTTCACAAATAGGGATCCCACTTCTGCCCGCGCTCCGCTAGCTCCTCTCTTTGTCGCGGCCATGCCGAGCATTGGGACTGCACACCACGCGCACAGATATTCCAGGTTCCAATAGGCCGCTTTTTCTTTTCTAGGCCCCCTCCTCCACGACGACGATGGCTCGGCCGCGCGTAGCCTGAATGTCCTCTTGGTTGAGCAAGCGTGCGCACAGCAACTCTTGGACCATGGTCTTGGGCAGACACTCGAAGAATTTGAGTTTATCCATGAACTCCTCCGAAACAATGAAGGAGGAGACGATCTCATCGGTCGTCATGTGGCGTATGCGATCAACAAGGCTACGCCCTCCCGTGGTCTCGGTGATCTCCACCAAGGTAATCGCTCTACTATACACCGTCCACGCCACAGGCGCGGAAGGCAAGCGCTCCAAACGCATTCACTCTCACCTCGACTTCGACTCGTTTTAACATGAATTATTCCCGCAACCGTGCGAAGGCGGAGGGCGAGATGCCCATGAGCTGTTTGAAGGCTCGCGAAAAGTGGAACGGATCGGCGAATCGCAGTTCTTCCGCCACCACGGCGACCGGCACACGTCCGCCTCGCAGGCGCGCCGCGGCATGGCGCAATCTGAGGCGCAGCAGAAACTGATAGGGACTCTGGTGGTCGAAGCGGCGGAACAGGCGGCAGAGGTAGGCGGGATCGATATGACAGGCGTCGGCGATCTGGCCGAGTGTGTCGAGTTCCAGCCAATGATCCTGAATGAACTGTCGGCAGCGCTGGTAGGTGGCAAAGGCCGGCGAAGCGGATGAGCCGCTCGGAATGGTGGTCTCGGCGATCTTGAGCAGCAGATGCTCCAATATCACGGTTGTGATGCGCGCGCTGAAAGGAGTCTCTCTCATGCCGTTGCGGATCAGTTCGTCGAACACCGCCATCACCTCGTCCGGTGCCGAGGTGAGCACCACTCCCCCCGGAGCCGGGCCGGGATCCCTTAACAGGGAAGCCGCTCTGGTGCCGGTGAAATCCACGAAATACTTCACCATCGGCGCCGAGCGATCCGTCACGATATCGTGCGGAGTGCGTGGTCCGTAGCTGAACACCGTTCCCGCCACCAGCGGAAACTCCCGGCCTCCAAAACCGACCTTTCCCTTACCGCTCACCACGAACTCGACCCCCCGGAAGGGGAACGAGCGCCGGTGGATCTCGTAATCCGCCGTGCAATGCTCGCGCCCGCCGGAAACCACCGCCAATGCACCGCCGACCGGCAGATGATCGAGATGAAACCGCCGGGCCCCGGCGATCTGGTGGGAGAAAAACACGGGATCATGAGGATGAGGCATGCGGGTGTCACTTTTGTCTCCGGAATTTGCAGGTCAAGAATCTTCATGCTTTGGCCAACATTATTCATTCCATCCGGCCCCAGATCCGGGCATGATCGATGGGTCATGCAATCCATCCGTCATACCGCAGCCAGCATATTTGTGGCCTTTTCAGCAGTCTCGGGTGCCTCCGCCGCAGAGCCCGCCAGGACTTTCACGCCCGATTGGGAATCGCTCAAGCAATACCAGTGCCCGCAGTGGTTCCGTGATGCCAAATTCGGCATCTGGGCGCACTGGGGGCCCCAGGCCGTGCCGATGGCCGGCGACTGGTATGCGCGTCACATGTATACCGAGGACAACGAGCGCGGCCAATACAAGCACCATCTTGAGAACTACGGCCATCCTTCCGAACACGGATTCAAGGACATCATTGCCTTGTGGAAGGCGGAAAAATGGGATCCGGAGCGCCTGATGAATCTTTACAAGGACGCCGGCGCCAAGTATTTCGTCAGCATGGGCGTCCATCACGACAATTTCGACCTCTGGAACTCGAAACACCACAAGTGGAACGCCGTCCAGATGGGACCTAAACGTGACGTGGTTGGCGAATGGCAGAAGGCGGCGAAAAAACACGGCCTGCGCTTCGGCGTCTCCGAGCACCTCGGCGCGTCCTACACCTGGTGGGCGTCCAGCAAGGGTTCCGACAAGACCGGGCCCAAGGCCGGCGTGCCCTACGATGGCGCGAACCCGGAGTTCGCCGATCTCTATCACCCGCTGCCCGCGCCGGCTGACAAGGCCTGGTATACCACCAACCCGGTCTGGCACGCGGAATGGTCTAGGCGCATTCACGACCTGATTGAGACCTATCAACCTGACCTGCTCTACTCGGACGGCGGACTGCCGTTCGGCCTGACCGGCCGGACTCTGCTTGCCGACTATTACAACTCCAACATGGCCGCCCATGGCGGTAAACTGGAGGCGGTATACAACTGCAAGAGCCACCAAGGCAACACGAAGAACAACCAGTTTGTGGCTGAGTCATGCGTCCACGATATGGAGCGTGGCGTGTTGGAGGGCATCCAGCCGCTCCCCTGGCAGACGGATACCTCAATCGGCGACTGGTTCTATAATAGGAACTGGAAATACCAGCCCGTGAGCTGGACGATCCACATGCTGGTGGACATCGTTTCCAAGAACGGCAACCTCCTGCTCAATTTAGTCCAGCGTCCGGACGGCTCGCTTGATCCGGAGGTTGAGCAGGCGCTCGTCGAGCTTGCGGCGTGGAACAAAATACATGGCGAGGCGATCTACGGCACCCGCCCGTGGAAGAAATTCGGTGAAGGTCCCGTCAAGGCAAAGGGCGGCCCGTTCAAGGAGAAGTTCGACTACTCTGCCAAGGACATCCGTTTCACGACCAAGGGCTCCACTCTCTACGCCATCGCTCTAGGCTGGCCGGAGGACGGCAAACTCGTAATCCGGTCGTTGGACAAAAGCGCTCAGATCAAGTCTGTTGCTGTCCTCGGGGCCGCCGCCGCACCTCAGTGGAATCTATCCACCGACGGCCTGGAAATCACCCTGCCCACCGAGAAGATTTCCCCGCACAGTGTGGCAGTCCGAATTGAGGGCATAAATCTCCAACCCGCCGCTCGGTGATGGGTTTCTGCAGCCTCGCCCCCGCCAAACAAATGATTAAACCCTCGGGAGAATGGAACCGCATGCCGATCCTTGCCAAAAAGGCCGCCAGATCCGCACCTGGCTCAATGGCGAACTCACTACAGACATGGATATGGACAAATGGACCGACCCGAAGAAAGATCCAGATGGCTCGGAATCCCACCTTGGCTTTCCAAGCCCGTTGCCACTCTGCCCGCCAAAGGACGCATCGGCCTCCAAGGCAAGCACGGCGATGCCACCGTCTGGTTTCGCAATGTCCGGCTCTCCCCTGCGCTTTGAACATGCCAGCTCCCTTAATCATCTCCTAACAAAAATACCATCATCATGCTGCAACAAGGTATCCTCAACCCCGACCTCCTCCACCTGCTCGCCCGCATCCGGCATACGAACACCCTCGTGATCGCGGACTGGGCTTTTCCCTTCTGGCCGGAGATTGAAACCGTCGATCTCTCCCTTTGCCGCGGGATCCCGCTCATCACCGACGTGGTCGATCTGCTCAAGGACAACTTCAAGGCAGGTCGAATCTGGCAGGCGGAAGAATTCCTCGCCACAAATCCACAATCCACACTCGAGTTGTATCGGACATCCCTCGACGGATTTCAATCCCTATACCCCGCCGTCGAAGTCAATTACCTGCCGCACATCGATTTGAAGAAGATGGTTCCCCATGCGATCGGTCTGGTCCGCACGGGTGACCCGACCAGTTACGGCAATCTCATTCTGGAGTCCGCTTGATGAAAACAGCAGTCACTGTCTGTCAGGTTCCCGAAGCGGCTCTCGGCCCTTTCGTTTTTCACGCGCCTCTGGCAGAAAGCTTTGCGCGCGCCAATGAAGCGGGATTTGATGGCGTCGAATTGTTCCTTCCCGGTCCCGGCCATGTCTCCGTAAAGGAAATCCAGTCGCTTGCTCAAGCTCACGGTTTGAGCATTGCCGCGGTCGGCACCGGCGCGGGGATGGTGAAACACGGTCTCTCGCTCACCGATCCATCGCTGGAGAAGCGCTCCGCCGCACTCGAATTCATCCAACGGATGATCGCCTTCGGCGGACAAATCGGTGCGCCAACCATTCTTGGCTCGATGCAAGGGAGGTGGGGTGGTGCGGTCTCGCGGGACCAGGCGCTCGATTGGCTCGCCGATGCCCTGCGCACTGCAGGAAAAGTTGCATCGGACTATGGCGTGCCATTCATCTACGAGCCGCTGAACCGCTATGAAACCAACCTGATCAACCGCCTGGGCGATGGCGCAGACTACATCGAGGCCCGCGCATTGGGTAACATCGTCCTGCTTGCCGACCTCTTTCACATGAATATCGAGGAGTCCGATCTAGCAGCCGAAATCCTTGCCGCCGGCAAGCATGTCGGTCACATCCACTACGCGGATTCAAACCGTCGCGCCATGGGCTTTGGACACACGAATTCCGCACCAGTCATTTCCGCACTGAAGCAAACCGGATACACCGGCTACCTGTCCGCTGAAATCCTGCCTCTCCCGGACCCCATCTCCGCCGCCACCCAAACCATCCGATCGATCCGAAGTTTTTCGTGATTCCCGAGCTTTTTATTTCCGATCTCTCCCACCCACTCCCATGATTCCAACTCGCACGCTTGGCAAAACAGGCATCGAACTCCCCATCCTTTCTTTTGGGGCCTCCTCACTCGGCGCTGAATTCCGATCCATCACGTTGGAGGAAGCCATGCTCTCCACCAAGACCGCTCTGGATCTCGGTATGAACTTCATCGACACCTCGCCCTTCTACGGACGCGGCATGTCGGAGATCATGCTTGGACTTGGCCTCAAGGGTGTGCCGCGTGATTCCTATCTCCTTGGATCGAAGTTGGGACGTTACTCGGACATTCATTTCGATTTCTCCGCGAAGCGCGTCGAGGAGTCCGCCCATATTTCCCTCCAACGGCTCAAGACAGACCACCTCGACGTCATGCTTTTGCACGACGTCGAGTTCGTGCCCCTGGAGCAAATCTGGACGGATACCCTGCCGGCTTTGGTGAAACTCAAGGAACAGGGGAAAGTCCGCGCGATTGGTTTCTCCTGCTACCCGCTGAAAACCTTCCATACCGTCCTCGACCACATCGAGGATGAGATCGACTGCGTGCTCAGCTACAATCGCTACACCCTGCAGAACACCACGTTTGCCACCGATCTCCTTCCGCGACTTGAGGCCAAGGGCATTGGTGCCATGAACGCAGGCCCGTTCTCCGCCCGCCTGCTCACCAATGCCGAACTCCCGGAGTGGCTCAAGGAACCTGAAAACGTCAAACAAGCCGCCCGTGATGCCGCAAAGCTGTGTGCGGACAACGGTGTGGACATCGCACAACTCGCGCTTCAGTTTTCCTGTGAGCATCCCGGCATCGCCACCACCATCGCCGGCTCCGCAAACCCGAAGAACATCGCGAAATGGGCCGAATGGCTCGCCGCTCCCATCGACCGTGAATTACTCCAACAAGTCCTCTCCTTGTTCGAGCCCGTGAAGGACATCGGCCACCGCGAAGGCCTGCCGGAAAACAACTGATCCTCTACTTTCCATGCAAGCCATCGAATTCACCGCACCCATGGTCATTACGGTCATCGACCGCGCGGATGAGACCAACCCCGGCCCCGGGGAGGCGCTAGTTCGCACTCATCGCATGGGCATTTGCGGAACCGACCTTGCCTGTTATCTCGGGAAATTCCCGTTCTTTGCCTATCCACGCACCCCAGGCCATGAGCTCGGGTTGGAAGTTGTCGCCGTCGGCGATGGAGTCACCCATGTGAAACCGGGCGACAAGTGCTCGCTCGAACCATACGTCAACGACCCCGAATCACCGACATCGAAAAAAGGCTCCTTGAACTGTTGCCCCGGCGTGCAGGTCATCGGCGTCCACAACAACGGTGGCTTGCGCAAGGGCACATTCATCGTCCCCGCACGCAAGCTCCATCCCGGCAACGACTTGTCCTACGACCAACTCGCCTTGGTCGAGACTCTCGCCATCGGCTACCGCGCGGTCCAGCGAGGCAACCCCAAGCCGGGCGAAACCGTCCTCGTCATCGGGGCGGGTCCCATCGGACTCGCCTGCCTGGAATTCTTGAAACTGATGGAAGGCGTGAACGTGATCGTCATGGACATGGTTCAAGGTCGCCTTGATTTCTGTGCGCGGAACCTCGGGATCACGTGCGGCATCCTCGCCAAGTCCGACGGATCGCACCTTGCAGATCTTGAGCGCGCCACGAGCGGCGGCCTCGCGGATGTGACCATCGACGCCACCGGTTCGCCCCGTTCGATGTCCACCTGCTTTGAATTCGCAGCATTCACAGGTCGCGTGGTTTATGTCGGCATCACCACCTTGGACATCATCTTCCCACACGCTCCGGTATTCCACCGCCGCGAACTCACTCTCCTTGCTTCGCGCAATGCCCTTCCCGCGGATTTCCCGGTGATCATCGACCTGATCCGCCAGGGCAAAATCAATACCGGCATCTGGATCACCCACCGCATCCGCTTCGACGAAGTGTCGGAAAAATTCGACCAGTTCACCGATCCCAACCTTGGGGCCATCAAGGCGATTATTCAAGTCCGTTGAACATCAAAACCGGATTCCAGACACCAGACATCAGATTCCAGATAATCCACAACTCCAGTCTTAGCGTCTTGGCGCTTCAACCTCTTCCCAATAACCAATAACTTCTAACGAAATCCCATGAAAACATGCCCCAAATACACCTTCGGCGTCGGCGACCGCTTCGCCCATGGCGCGCACGCCCAGCTTCAGGCATTCATCGCCGCGAAGGAACTTGGCATCGATATCTGCCCGGTCTGGAACAAGTCGAACCGCGAACATGACATCATCGGTTCGCAACCCCAATCGACGCGGGATGCTGCAGACAAGGCCGTCGCCGATCTCGGTTGGACCGGTCCGTATCTGCTGGACGCCGACCATATCAATCTCAGGACCGTGGACCGCTTCATCGCACCTTGCGATTTCTTCACCCTCGATGTCGCCGACGACATTGGTGAGGACGCGGATCCCGCCGATGTCGACGCGTTCATCGCCCGCCATCCCGAGTTGATCGGAACGGTCACCATCGAGGGAATCGATGAGCCGCTCAAAATCACCCGCGAGGATGTGGAGAAAACCGCAAACCAGTTCCTCAAGGCGACCCAGAACGCGAAGGCGATTTATGAACACATTGTTTCAGTCAAGGGCACGGATTTCGTGACCGAGGTATCGATGGATGAAACCGACAGCCCGCAGACTCCGCCGGAGTTGTTGGTGATTCTCGCCGCCATCGCCGACCAAGGGATTCCAATCCAGACGATCGCACCGAAATTCACCGGCCGCTTCAACAAGGGCGTGGATTACGTGGGAGATGCGGCACAGTTCGAGAAGGAGTTCAACGATGACCTCGCCGTCATCGCCCATGCGATTCGCAGCTACGGACTACCCGCCACCCTCAAGCTTTCCGTGCACTCGGGTTCCGACAAGTTCTCGATCTACCCCGCCATCAAACGTGCGGTTGCCCGCACGGGTGCCGGACTCCACATTAAAACCGCGGGCACGAACTGGCTGGAAGAGGTCATCGGTCTTGCGGAGTCGGGCGGCAGCGGACTGGAGCTGGCCAAGGAAATCTACGCGCAGGCGCACGCCAAGAAAGAGGCGCTTTGCCAGCCCTATGCCACGGTGATCGATATCGATTTTGAAAAACTTCCCTCTCACGATACCGTCCAAGGCTGGACCAGCGATGAATTCACCAGAGCCGTCCGCCACGATCCGAACGATCCGGCCTACGATTCCAATGTGCGCCAACTCCTGCACGTCGGCTTCAAGATCGCCGCGATGATGGGCGATACCTACCTGCAAGCCCTCAAGGACAACCGCGCCGTCGTTTCCCGCTGCATCACAGAGAATCTGTTTGAGCGTCATATGAAGCCACTGTTTTGCTGAATCAAAATGAAATTCTTTCGAAACACTCAGGGGAGCCAAAAATCGGGACTGAACTCGAAATGGGAAGGCCTTGTATGTGCGAATGATCTGGAAAATGAAAGAGATGCACGATTCTACGGGGCAATAGCCCGGTAGTCCTTGCGCCCGAGCGCTTCCGGGCGGACTGAAGTTGCAAGACAACCATGTTCGTATCCACTTGCCCGGGAGTAATTGACAGCGGGGAAGCCTTCGGATTGTGACATGATGGGAGAAGGCCTGACAGATCGGAAGTCAGACTGCGCTCTACGGCTTTCCTATCATGTATAGGTTGTGTATATCTGCTTCCGATAAAGCGTGATCAAATACCATCACTTCATCTATGCGACCTTTCAGATCGCGTCGTTTATGATTGCTCGCTGCTGGAGAATTTCCCCAGCTTCCGATGCGACACAAACCTAACGATGGCCTCAATCCGGGAGTTCTTTTTGAGTAATTACTACGCGCGTAACTAGGTATAGGGACCCCATCGCAATACAAGACTGCCGACTTATCCTTTAAATTCCATGATACGGCTAGCATCTGCCAGTGGCCAAACTGGATCACTCCGGGATTACTCTCAAAGGCATCACCTCCATTGACGCCGGCCAGCAAGGCTCCATTGTTGCGAACATGGAAATGCATATCACCGGGTTCCCAGCCATTGGAATTCAACAAGGCTCCCAGATTCTCGAGGCCGTTATCTACTTTGACCCACATGACAATCGTGAGGAAATCACTTGATGGCAAATCCCCGAGGTCTAGTTCCAATCCATCTCCTTCGTAATCCACCATAAACGAATTCTTCTCTTGAAATCGACCGGTTACGGCCATTCCGCCCAATACAACCGGATCGTATGAACCGCGGGTGGTTGAAGCTTTGTTAGTTACCGGGAAGGCCCCACGACCAGCGGTCGTCAGTTCAGAGAAGTCGTAATACACAAGTAGGTCTTTTCTCTCCGCCATGATTTTCTGATATGATTTTCCACGGCTGTAATTGATTTGATGACTAGTAAGAAACTTACTCGTGTCAGCCGTTATCAATTTTGCAGGAGTGCTAGCATCTTCCCAGATCAGACCAGATCCTTCCGTCACCATTTCCGGCTCCTTGCCCGCAGAGTGCACATTGATCTCTCCATCATATACATGGACATCCATTTCCCCGCTTTCTTTAACCTCGACTCCAAACTCAGTCCCGAGATCCACAATTTCCCGCCCGTTCGGTGTGATGACTCGGAAACCGCGCGCCTTGATAGGGCACTGCACCCAGATTTTTCCGCTTTCCAATCGAACGGTTTGATGGTCGACCAGTGCGAGCTCGGCACTCCCTTCCATAACGAGATTCGCCCCATTCATGAAGGTCAGCTGGACTAGACCACTCTTTAAGGAAAGTTTCCCAGCCGAAAGCCAGTCACCATGTTTCATATCCTGATTTGACAGTAACGTTTCAGCGGTTGTGTGCAATTGAGCAAAACCACGGATACCTTCCGTAATGGCAGGGTTGCTTCTCTTGTATAAGATCGACAGGGTCAATAGAAGCGCCAAAGCTGCTGCAATGCTCGCCCCCCAAATCACACGGGCAATCTTGCGGAAGCCGGAGGGCCTTGCAGGAAAATCTATCAAATCCTTCTTCGAGTTGATTAATCGATCGCCGGATGCCTCCATTAACGCATCCAATTGTTGACTGCGTAGATAAATTTTTCGTGCCTCCTGGTCGCGGAATAAAATCTCACGAAGTTGCTCAATGTCTGACAGACTTGCTGTCTCAAGCTGAACATCGAGGAGTACTTGCTCAATCCAGATGCGCTTCTCTTCGGATGTGGAAAATCTTATCATGATGCGTGATTTGGAAGTTGTGTTTCAATGCATTCCTGCAAGCTGCGCCGTGCACGAAAGAGTGCCTGTTTCACCGAGTTTGCATTCATCCCCATACGTGAGGCGATTCGATCGAGAGGCAAGTCTTGATCATAGAACAGACCGAGTAACATTGCTCCTTTCTTAGGCAGTTTCTGGCGGCAAGTCCGGAGAGCTACAATGCGCTCATCCCAGCTCTCGCATGCGATTTCCGGTTCTTCACCAAAAACGTCCAGGAGATCCGGCGTCATTATTTGATAGGGCTCGCGCGCCCGGTCGCGAAGGTGCGCCAACACTTGAAAGCGTGCAATGCTCATGGCCCATGAAACAAAACGGGAACCCGGCTCATATTCATCCCGTTTTCGCCAGATAACCAAATTTGTTTCCTGCAGTATATCCCACGAAGCCGAACGGTCCCCGCATAAGGAATGGATATACCCATAGATCCGTTGCTGATTTTCCGTGATTAACAATCCAATTTCCGAATCGATATTCATAACATGTACAAGTTTTGAATTTGATCAATGGATCATTTGAGTGCTTCCTTTTTTATGCGATTATTTAACTCCAGAAGCTGCTCGAATTGAGTTGTTGCCAACGGAGCATCTTTAGCTTTGTCTCCAGAAAGAGCAACTGCCCAAGTGATTGCTCCACCGGCTTTTACGACGCGAACCGTCCAGTCAACTACCATTTCTGATGTAAACGCTGGTTTTCCACTCGTCCATGCCATTTGCATGGGCGGAAAGAAATGACCGAGTGAACCCTTGATATATTGATGCTTCTCAATCAGTCGTATTGCCTCCTCATTGCCCTCCCATGAAGGGGGGTGTTTCTCCATAGGCGTTGGATGTCCAGCGGTAAAATCAGCTTGGGGGCAGGTTGGCAATTTCGGCGATGCTCCCATATTGAAGCCTAGAACGGCATCTGGGTTGCCAGCACGAGCGGCTTTCGCCAGTAGGGGAATATCGCCATACTTGGCATGATCGAACCACCAACCGGAAATCTTTCGGCCATAGCGTAACGAATACTCTTTCACAATGAGTTCCGCAACTGCCTCTTCGGGAGGCATGCCATGGTCTTTGGCGCATAGCTTCCACTTGTCTATTACCCCGGGTAGAGCCTTCGTAGGATGCTTGGCCATAGTTGGTCCTTCGGTTGCGAAATAGACGTGAACCTTGAAACCCTCACCAATCAATGCTTCAAGCATCTCGTTGAAAAGATCTCGCTTTGGAACAATATCTGGTGAAACCTTTTCCGCAAGCAGAGGATGTGGAGACGTGAAAAACGAACCGTTGGCACCCTGGGTCAAATTGATTTGCACCCACCGTGCCGTGTCAAGAGCTTTCACCTGTTCCATCATTTTCGCGACATCAAAATTAGCCAGTTCCTCGGGTTGTTTCATGCCGGGTAAATTGAATCGGAATCCCCAACCTCCTTCCATCCATTCCGCGCGTTTAGAACGGTTTTCCGCAGGCTCTTTGCCATGCAACGCGCTACGGGTAAAAAAGCCCAGCAGAAGTAAAATTGTAACTGTCCGGATGCGCATGATGTTTGGAAAGACCTGAGACTTGATGAGTCAAGTGGATGAAAACTTCTGGTGTTTATACATTATACCTCCAAGTCGGCAAGTGTTACGGATTTTTCTAATTTTTTTTGCGAGGGAAAAAACATGCCCTCTCAACATAATGACTGGCGAGGGTCGTTGCATATCCCTCTGCCCAGCGATCGAATCAATGTTTGGCGTTGGCACCTCCTTGAAGCCGTAGTAGCCAAGCTCGCCGTAGCCGAGATCGTCGGCATAAAGAACAGAACGTTGGGTTTCTCGGCCGCACGCAGTGAGAGGATTGCACAGGCCGCCGTTAATGAGATGATGATTTGTTTCATGATTCTTACTTTTTCTCTTTTGTATCGGGCAGGTCGTCATCGTTACTCATTTTTTGATCAGTGATCACATAGGTCGTATCTCTTTGGACATACCCATCACCCTGCCCGCCGTAGTCTCCCCAGCGGAACTGGAGCTTATACCCTCCCTCTTCATTGGGTTCTTCGTCCGGATACGTTTGCATGCTGACCAGCTTATACTCTCCATCTCGCTTGCGATAGATCCTGAACTCCTTTCCGTTGTACATGATCTTGAGATGGACCGTCTTGCCAACGATTCCATTCTCTTCAATTATCACGTAGTTTTTGGTGCCATATTGCTTGAATCTCCTCCAGTTGACTCTCAGGTTGTCCGGTCCCAAATCGATATGGCAATTCCATAAATTGGCAGCGCTCGGGCCGAAGGTTTGCATCAGGTTTCCGGCTCCCTCCTTTAAAAATGTGTAGGTGCCTTCCCACGACGACCACTGACCGAGTTTGCGCACATTGTTTTTTTCGAAGTATTCGATTCTGCCAGCCTTGATCCTGGGGCCGATATCGTGCGAACCGCGATGCATGCGAAATACCTGGGTGTTTGATTCGTCATCCGTCTGATACCAATACGAGCAAAAAGAGCCGAGGTCCGGCGGACTCTTTTTGAACTCTTTGTTGAGGAAGTGTTGTGTGATTTCGCTTGCGTGTTGCGTCTTCAGGCCACCTCCGTGGTTGACTCCTTTATCAGGTGCTGCGGATTTGCTCCTGATGAGCTCGCTGTTCAACACGATGCGGGCACCAGGAACCGCTGAACTGCGTCCGTGGCCGTTCCCCCCCAAGATGTCCTCCACCAGGTGTTTGAAAAGCCGATCCGCTCCGATCTGTGCGAAAAGACTCAGCTCGACAGGCTGGAGAACGAAGCCGGGCTCAAGTGGATCCATGGTAATCTTGGCTATTCCTTGGCCATCCGTCAGCACGCCTCCGTATTCGAGGTGTGTTGTCTGATCGCCGGGAATCCGACTCAGAGTTAACTGACGTGCACTCTTGCCTGAACCCGCATCATTTGGAAAAGCAAACAGGCGGTAATAGGTGAGCCGTCTCGCGCCTGAGAGGGTGACTGTTCGGCCGTCGGATTTGATTTTCACAACAGGATCAATCGGACAAAGTGACAGGACAGGAGTTTCCTCGCCGAAACTGTTATACGGAGTCCCTACCGGGGCGCCGTGCTCTTTGGAATAGACCTGCAGGGGACTTCCCGTGGGGTTGATTTGGGCGATCACGAATGTGAACAGGACGTCTTCCTCCACGAGACTCGCTTTTTCCTGTGTTTCCAGAATGGCTTCCAGTTCCTGCGACTTGCGATTCATGAAACCAAGAAGAGCCGGATCGCTGATGACAATGGCCTGATCCCCAAGACTGACAGTGACTTCCGCGATCTTTTCAAACCTCCCAAGCACTTTGGCATCGTTGCCTTGGATTCGTTTTGTTCCGTCGTAGTGCGCCGGTGCGTTCTCCCAGTTTATGGTGGTCTCATTCCAATAAGGGTTGCGAGCTCCGTGGATTACGAGTCGGTGCGTTTCGGTGGCTGGTTTAGCGAGCCGCAGCTCGATGGCTGCAGTCTGGAAGCCCCGCTTATAGCCATAGGCGATCTGGTTCGGCACAAAACTCAGATAGACCTGCTTTCCCGCTCCGTTTTGGTCCGAGTGAATGCTCATCTCACTGGCCCCACCTAGCGCTGTGGTTGGAACACCCGCATCAATCATCGCGTCTCCGACAGCCACGATCTTGTGGGTAGGGCTCTTTGTCACATCAGATGGAGGAGAGAGGCCGTCATTTGGTTGGTTGGAAAACCGCCATGGATCCCCGTGACTACGCATTTCCGCGAGAAGAAGAGCGCGCATTTCCGCGAGCTTGGCAGCGTGTTTCGGGTCTTTCGCAAGATTGATTTGTTGCGCTGTGGGAGAAATACCAGAGACGGAGGTGACTTTTGAATCGTGATGATCGGCGAGGAGCTCATGAGGATTTTCCATGAGATTGAAGAGCTGTGTTTCGCGTATGTTAGAGGTTGTAGATTCGTATTCAATGAGTTTCCAATCTCCCTGTTTCACGCTGCGCATGCCGGGTTTATCACCACCATTGTAGACGCCGTAGAGGCTATCTCGTATGGTTTTTCTATCTCCGAGAAGTATGGGCTTGAAGCTGATGCCATCGTTGGTATCTGGCGGGGTAACACCTGTGAGGTCGCAAAAGGTAGCGAGCAGGTCGCCCAGGTAGATATTGCCTGGAGCGCGGGCCCCTGGTTTGACACCTGGGCCTTTGACAATCATCGGTACGCGCCAAGTATGTTCATAGAGGTTTTGTTTACCTTGCAAACCGTGGCGACCGATGGCGATGCCATGGTCAGCGGTGTAGAAAATATAGGTGTTTTCGAGTTCGCCCATACTCTCCAACCTTGCGAGCACGCGGCCGATTTGGATATCGATGTTTTCCGAGCATGCGTATTCGCGGCCGATCTCGTTGCGGATGGTCGCTTCGTCGCGGCGTTTCCATACTCCGCTAACACTGACTTCGTCACGCACGTCGATATGTGTGTTGTCGAAAGGATGAGCGGGTAGCCAGTTCGGTGGTAATGGCGGCTGTTTGGGATGAGCGAGCGGTGAGGCGGATTGGTCGAGATGATTGGTTGCACCATATTTCGCGAGCAGCTCCGGAGTCCCGACGCGCTCGTCGTGGGGATGAGATAAGCCAAAGTAGATGAAGAATGGGCGGTCGTCTTTTTTCGTCGTCCGTTCATCTAGATAATCAAGCACGCGGTCGGCGTGCCAGGCACTGCCGGACTCAGCGGTACCACCGCGTTTGGTCGCGTCATGCACGACACTAAATTGTATATTCGCATGCGCGTAGCTATTACCCTCTTTGCAAGTCCGCATGGTGGCATAACCTGCGCGGTTGAAGACCGCACCGATGGTGTTCTTCTCCAGATTAGGCTGACATTTATTAGCATCGGGGCCGATGGGCAGGTGCCAAACCGTGCGACCACTCATGATCATGTGCCGGGAGGGAGTGCAGACCGCCCCGCTGAATGAGCCCATGTGACAGGCGGAGTCGAATACCATTCCGCTGGTGGCGAGTCGGTCGATATTCGGCGACTCAAGTGTGGATTGAGGATTGTAGAACTTGAAGTCGAATGGGGATTGATCATCGGCGAGAATAAAGAGGATGTTCGGTTTGCGCGGCTGGGCAGCGTGCGATGTAGCGGTGAATACGAAGGCTGCGGTGATCGCTGTAAGGATTATCTTCATGGAATCTATGAATGGATGATTGGTATAATGTGGCAGGAGAGTTATTCAGGGCTTATCAGATACCCCGAGACCAGCCTCGTATTCCTGAAAGTTGCTTCGCGGTTGGAAGAGAGAGTTGGAAGCGTTTTAGCGATGTTCCATGGCATCATAATGCGGAATGTTCTTCATGTTGTGATTATCCTGACGAAGCAATTACCGTGAACTGATTGCAGCTATTTACGATTAAAATCGCTTTCCAGAACATACAAATTATAAGAACAATGCCATTCATTGGGTGCTTTTTGCGGAAATTCACCCAACTCTACCAGCAGGAATCTACGTCCATTGATGTTGCGAACCTCCATGGTGACCGCCTCATTTCTCTCCAAGACGATTATTCTATTACCAGTCCATTGTCGACTTCCCGCACCTTTATCATTCAGAGTCAAATACTCAGGCCGGTACCTATTCTTCCCGGTAGTGCCTTTAGCCTTTAACTCTCTCTGTTTGGTCAGGTATCGGACGGTCGACTTTGCAAGATCCTGATCCTTCACGGGATGTCCCCAGACTTTGCTCAGATACAGCCATTTTCCGATAAACTCTTCCCTTTTCTCAAATTTATCATACACGAATTGATCCTTGGCATCGCCACTTCGCGTACTTGTCAAAGTTGCTTTCGGCAATCGAAGCGCAAAGTCGGCGCCACCCGGCACAAGAACGAGAGAGTGCCGCATCCGCTCCCTGACCGTATCAGCGGCCTTTGTCATGACTACACCATTCAGTCCCTTCAATTCCGGGGAAATATCCAGATACGATTCTCTGAGCAATGGATATGCGAATTGCTTAACAGGCAGGGATGCATTCGTGAGCACACTCTTAAGGGCAGCACTGGTGGAATATGACGCTGAATCAACATTGATGGTTGCAAGGGCATCAATCACCTTAGGCAGAACTTCCTTGTATTGATCAGGTTCGGTTGCAATCTGAGACAAGGTCACTGCGGCAGCAGTTCGTATCCATACGCACTCAAATTTCAATAGCTGAAGAAGCCGAGCTTTATGTTTCACAATTTGCGCTTTCGGGGCCCGCCTGATTGCTTCAATCGCTTCCTGTAGCACCCACCAGGACTCATTGGGATTGTCGATCATCTGACCAATAAGATCGAAAATTTGAGAGGTCAGTTTTTCCGGTGGCAGGGCGCTTCCCTTGAAAATACCGGAAATCGCAATCAGCCCAACATGACGAAGCCGCGCATCTTCGGACTGCAAACAAGGGACCACGAAATGGTAGCGCTGCTGGTTGATCACGGACCGCATCGCAACGTCCCGCAGTCCGAATTCCGGATGGTGCAGATAGTGAATCAATTCCGCTTCCTCCACGGACGGGGGGTTGACCCGGTTCATCACCGCGTATGAAGAATGTTTTTCCACGGTTTCTTCAAGAAGCATTGAAGCGGGGAAGTTTTCTTGCTGCACCGGATCTGTGGACAAGAACTGGTCATCTTCCTCAGTGCCCCAGGGCCTTTTCGGGAGCGGATGGTGTTGGACCCACTTGCTGCGAGGTGCACCAAATAGCTGTAGTTGTTTGCGTGGAAGAGTATAGGTAAGGGCAAAGTAGGTACCCCAGTCAATATCCCCGTCGGTGGCGGACGCATCATATCGATCAGTCATCCCGGCGATTCCAATCGTGCCGTCGTGGCGTCGGGAGAGATCCATGACCCAACGGCGGGTATCCATATAAGAACGATACTGCGCAGGACGCTTGTCTTTCATCATACCCATCGCCGCATGATGCCATATTTCACCTAAGCCTCCACCGGTATGCGCCGCATGAAACCAGTTGGTGGCATAGAATGCCTTCATGGCTGAGTTGTCTCGAGCCTTGGCGTAGTTCGATGCCTCACCTTCAGGGGTCAACAAGGCGGCTGCCGCCATGGCCACCGCCAGACCGGAGGTCTTGCCATTGTCGGTGAATCCGTTTTCCGGCAAACCATTTCCATAGGCTAGATTTCCACGTCCTGCGAATCGATAAAACTGGGTAAGAACCTCTTGCAGCGTTGACTCGTCCACCTCCACCCCACACATCCGTGCCATCAAAAGCGCTGTTAGGCAGTGAACTCCTGCGGCATGTAACTGCCCTGAACCCGTGGAATAAGTAAATTCTGCAGGCTTCCCTCTGCCGCTCCATCCACCGGTATACATGGTTTTCTCCAAATCTTTAACCATCGATCGAATCGCAGGCAAAACACCGGCATCACCTGTGCGGAGGAAGTATTCACAAACTCCTATCCCCTTATATCCATATTGCCACTGAAAGGATCCAACCTCACCAAGGTCTTTCATCCAACGCTTGACCACCTTGAGATCCTTCTCCTCTCCTGTGGAAAGCAAAAACAAGGGAGCTCCCCAACCCGGTTTATCAAGGGTCGCGAGTTTGTCAGCTAGCTGGCGCACAATCAAATCCGACTTCTTGCAATTTACCGGCCAAGTAGGACTATAACCACCCATGATTGGGATTTGAACAACAACCTCGTCTCCTTCTTTTACTTTAATGCGAACACGTCCATCGCTTGCCTCAGCCTCGGTGACGATGTTGCCGAGTATGATGCGGGGATCGACATCCTTCGGCACCTGGCCATTGATGCTCTCGATGATCTGACCTTTCTTCAGTTTTTTGGTCTTATCGGCAGGAGACCCGGGCTCCACGTTGCTGATTACCATCATTAACTGTGGTCCGGTAAGATCGATACCGATGCCGACCGTGCCTAAGTTCTTCAGATTCCACGGCTCCTTGGCCGTGGTACCGGCATGCGGGTGCGGATGAAACAGTTGTGGTTCCTTGAAGTGATACATTTTGGCTTTTCCTTTATCCTGGGCCATTCCATCCGCACAAGCGGTGAACAGGAGGACCGTTGATAAGAGAAAAGTCTTGAAAGTGTTCATATGTACTAATGACTCGCTAAACATGGGCTATCTTGGAGGCAATCAAGGCCGATTGCCGAAATCCTGAAGTCCATCTCTGGATCCATTGGAACGACCCACCTAACACATACCAGAGATGGGCGGAAGGTTACGTCACCGGAGATCATTCGCTTGATTTCCAATGCGAATTTCAATGATTCTACTGATTTTCCTGGGAGGAGGAGGAGGGGGGGATGCGGGACTCCCTCGAAGTCGCCAAACCCAGATTGGTGAGCGTGGCCAAATCACAAAACCGACTCACTCTTCATGCTCAAAAGCTTTTTGCGGAGAACAATTAAAAAAAACGTAACCACATTCAGAAGTTCGGTATATGCGGGGTGAATCCATGTGATTCCCGGCAGCAAAGCATTTGCCGTCACAACACCCACCGAAATATCGCAAAACAAAAATCAACCATGAAATCAACCATTCCTAACAAACAAAATAGGACACGCTTCATGATTCGCCATCTCTCCCCGATGCTGACGCTCTTGGTCTGCAATGCCGCGTCCGCTGCGGTTTTGATCAGCAATGAAGGCCGCGATTTCGGGGGTGGGACAGACGGTAGCCCGTTCAACTCGTCAGTCTATGACATCAATAGCCCGACCGCAGTGGTGGAAACCGATGGCACCGCCCAGTCCCCCTTTAGTTTAACTGGCATTGCACCTGTGGATATCAAGGGGATACTGCTGACCAATTCAACCTCCCTAGACACGCCACAAGCCGGCGCCACCTTTACGGCGGGATCCTCAATCACCGTCCCTTACTACATGCAGTTCGATTACCGAGCTATTAGTTTTGCTTCAAGTCCTGGATTGCTTTTCGCAGGGAGTAGTGGCACCAATGCAATCAATCTGCACATGAGCGGCGCGACGGGAATTGTACAAGTCAATCAGGGTTCAGGGTTCGCAAACCTGAGTGGCATGCAACTGGTCCTCGACGATTGGTACCGTTTCACGCTGACCATCAATCCCCTGAATGCGACGAACGACACCTTTGGTCTGAGAGTGCAATCCTTGGAGTCCACGACGCTCGACCTGACTGCTACCGGCTTGAACTTCCAAAATGACACCACGTCACTATTCACCAATTTTCGATTCCAATTCAACACAGGGGCATCTACCAATACCGGACAATACGCCGTGGATAACGTGCGATTCACGGATAACGCCAGTACTCTGGTCTTTGCTGTAATCCCCGAGCCCTCCGCCGCGCTGCTCGGTGGTATCGGCATGCTTTGCCTGCTGCGCCGCCGCCGCTAGTAGATTCGGGGACTATCTCATCCCTCCATCTCTGCGAAGCCGTGCCATTTCCTGAGACATTCAGGTAATTGCGCGGCCTTTTGAGTATTCCCATTCCATTCACAGGATCACGGCCCAACCAGCGCCCTCACTGCGGTATTGATGATTTACAGATAAAAATACCTCAACCCGATGTTAACCATAATACACCCTACGTGGGTCATTTGTCTCCTGTTTGCGCTCGCAGCTCCTTCAATGGCTGACAACCCGGTTCCGGCAGAGCTTCCCAAACCGGATGCAGCCCCTCCTTCCAAGAAGCAACCCGTCAAAGTATACATTCAGTCCGGCCAATCTAACAGTGTCGGTTTTGGGGTTATTGAAGGCGGAGGCATCCACTATAATACGTTCTTTCTATCCGCTGATACCCGCCTCAAGACTCACAATATGTCAATCAGCAACGATGGCATGCTTCCATTTTTACTGACTGAATCTGAATCGGGAGATGCGACAGGAAGCAGTGCCAGCATCTACGAAGGCAACTTAACATCGGATAACATTGGGGATAAGAAACCAGTCAAGACGCTGGACTTTGATCTGGGAGCGGTCGGCACGCCTCTTCCTTCGATCGAGGGCGATCACACGGTAGTCATCAAGGCATGGATTGAAGTGCCCATTAGCTGTAACTACCAGATTCATCCTGGCACCGGGAAAAGCGCCGTTTCCACTGCGCAGATCGGCGATCAGGTTGTTTACGATAAAACCTCGGAGAATGCTCCCGTCACCTTTAACTACATCCATTTGGAGAAAGGCAAACGACACCCGCTCACGATTGTCTATCATCAGGGCGGCGAAAGCGCCCTCTGGCTGCAGACCGCACAAATGCAACCAAAAGGCACACTGGAAACCCTAACCAAAGCTGGCAAGTATCAGACCTTTGTTGACGACCAAGGGAAATGGACTGTCCGCAATGATGTCGCCCTTAACAACGCCTACCTCGGCAAAGGAAAAAACGTCCCTCTCAGTCCGGCAAACCTAAGCCAGTTCGGACCTGAACTCGGTTTCGGTTACGTCTTGGGAACCTTTCATGACGAGCCTGTAATCATCATCAAGGCAGACATCGGAAACAGGGGGCTTGCATGGGACATCCTGCCACCAGGCAGCGAGCGCTACGAAATCGATGGCATCGTCTATGCAGGATACAAGGATTCACAATCATCCTGGCCTAAGGAGCAGGGCGGACCCAAGCCGGGAGTGTGGTATGCTGGAAAACAGTATGATGAATACTCGGAAGCGATTCATCGTGAGCTCAAGGCATTGCCCGAAAAATATCCCCAATGGGCGGATCAAGGTTTCGAGGTCGCTGGGTTCGTGTGGTGGCAAGGTCACAAGGACCAGAATCCGGTTCATGCCAGCCGCTATGAAATCAATCTGGTGAATCTCATTAAGGCATGGCGCAAGGAGTTCAACGCTCCCAAGGCAAACTTTGTCTTGGCGACGATTGCCTTCGGTGGATGGAATCTCAGCGGACCAGGAAAAACGATTGCTGAAGCTCAACTCGCAGTGAGTGGAGAAACCGGAAAATATCAGGAATTCAAAGGGAACGTCAAAACCATAGAGGCTCGCAGCTTTTGGCGCAACATCGGAGAGTCACCAAAAGATCAAGACTATCACTACCATCACAATGCCGAGACCTATTTCCTCGTCGGTGATGCATTGGGTCGGGCCATGGTTGAACTGGAAGGTGGCAAAGCGGAACAACGCAAATATGATCCTCGTCCCAAGCCCAAAACTTCTTGGCCGGAAAAGCCTACGTTGGACGAAGCCGTGGAAATGATCATGTCGGATGCTTTCATCGGTGAATACGCCCGTGACGAAGCCGAACCAACAGAGAAGGAAATGCTGATGATGTCGCCGATTTACAGGCCTATCATTGTCGATAAGTTGATTCCAGAATACGTCAAGATGGCTCCCGGCGCGCCCGGTCATAGCCGTTTTGGCGGGCCAATGGCCAACCTGCTGACTGGAGAAGCGCCAACAAATATCAGAAACAAGGGTTTGATCACGCAGTTTGACAAGGTCATCTCCCTATATAATTCCGCAGGCGTCCATGACTATGACTGGAAAGTCCTGACTCCGGAATTGAAGGAATCCGAATGGTGGTACCATAGCTTCAAGCCGAAAGAGCCCGTTAGTCCGAAATCATTGGTGCAATATCGTAACATATCGATGCCAGCAGGTATGGAAAATTGGCACACGAAGGATTTCGATCCTGCTGCTGCGGGATGGAAACAAGGAAAGTCTCCCTTCGGTCAAAACAATGGCAACAAAGCACCCCTGCAGGAAAAATGTGATATCCCCCAATGTGGCTGCGACAAAATGCCAAATACACTTTGGGAGAATGATGCACTTGTCATGCGCCAGACCGTTAAAATCCCCAAACTGGACAGTGAGAATAATGTCTACCGGCTGATTGTCGGCGGCGGTAGTCATACCTGGGCTGGCGAGGGCTATGAGGTTTATGTCAATGGCAAGCTCTTCGACAAAATGGAGAGCGGATTTTATAAAAACGGCGGCTACCGAGGCTCTAACCTCTACAATGACTTCCTGACAGACTTCGAATCTGGTGAGGCCACTATTGCAGTGAAATGTTTTCTCCGCCGCTCCAGTCATTCCAACACAGAAGCTCCGCCAAGCGGCCATATCAGTCTATGGCTTGAAGAAGCAAAACTACCAGTGATCCTGAAAGATCTGAGAAATGAGCTGATGAAGCCAAAAAAGTAGCCCTCTTTAAAATCACTTCATTCAAATGAAACATTCCAAACATTTTCTCAGTGCTTTGTTCTTCGTAGTCCTTGCTCCTACATCAAACGGCGAGGCCTTTTACAAACAATCCCCTCTCTTTACAACCGCACCGGGCGAAGCCAAATCAATGACGCCGATAAAACAGTTCGGTCCCGTCGGTATCGGAATTGAATTTCATCAACCCGCCTTCACCATGAAAGTGGGAAATATCGAAGACGGATCCCCCGCAGCTGCTACAGGTGCATTCAAAATCGGACAAACCATCGTTAACATCAATGGACAAACCTTGAAAGATATCGATCCCAGAATCCAACTGGCGGAAATCCTTGGTGATGCAGAGGCCGGTAGCGGGGTTCTGACATTCACTGTCAAGGACCAACCGGATGGGAAACCTGTGGAAATCGCGGTCAGGATTCCAAAGCTCGGATCCTACAGTAAGACGTGGCCATTGAATTGTGAGAAATCAGACAAAATTGTCCGAAATTTCTGTGATTACATCTCCAAGCCGGATGCTGAAAAAGGCTTCGCCGGAGGCGGAATGTTGATGTTAGTGTCGAATGGCACTGAGCAGGATCTCAAGGCTGTGGGCGAATGGGTGCTGTCTCAGTACAAGAATGAAACCACCGCAATTCCCTGGCACATCGGTTTCGGAGGAATTGTGGTCTGTGAATATTACCTCAAAACAGGTGATCCAGTGGCGTTGAAACTCATCCAGCGACTGGTGAAAGATGCGACAGCAAGCGAATACTTTGATGGCTGGTCCGGACGAGGTGGAGTGACTGGCCTAGGCTACGGGCGCGGCCACCTTAACGCAGGAGGCACAGCTGTGGTAACTTTTCTGCTGCTCGCCAAACAGTGCGGTGCGGACATTGATGACAGCCTGCTTCACCGCACCTTAACTCATTTCTTCCGATACGCCGGGCGTGGCCTCAATCCGTATGGAGATGATCGGCCTGAATTGGGCTTCGTGGACAACGGAAAAACAGGCAATCTTGCCTTTGCGATGGCAGCTGCGGCATCACTCACACCCGATGGTGAAAATTCGATCTACGCCCGTGCCCGCGATATCTGCGCCATGTCTGGTTTCTATACGACGACCTTCATGCTGCAAGGACACACAGGTGGAGGTGTGGGAGAAATTTGGCGAAGTGCCGCCATGTGTCTTTTACAGGACATTAAACCTGCACAATACCGGGATTTTCTTGATAACCGCAAGTGGCATTACGAGCTATCGCGGCGTCATGATGGAACATTCACGATTCTTGGCGGTGCGCGATATGAAAATACGGAATGGGGAGGATGCTATCCATGGGTCTATGCCATACCGCGCAAGAATTTGCGGATCAGCGGCGCACCTCCGACCAAATACTCCAAAACCTACCAACTTCCCGCCAGACCATGGGGCGCTGCTGCCGACGACATCTTTCTCTCTCTCGAGTCCGCCACTGACAAGAACGGAAAAAGCATCGATCTATCAGGCGAGACCCTGGCAAAGGATTCCGGCAAGCCACTGATCGAAAGGCTACAAGCGCAAGGCGAGCTCAGCGACGATGAAATTCGCCGCTATGCCAGGCACCCAGATCTATCTGTAAGAAACCTGGTGGTAAGCCATGCAGCTGGATACGAAATCAAATACATGTTTGCGGAGAAAACTTCCAGACTGCGGCCACACTTACTCGAGGAATTCGCCACTGACAAAGACCCACGCGTCCGACACATCGGGATCAAGACCGCCGCCTCCGCATTCGATCCTGCCACAGACTGGAGCAAACGCCTGTTCGAGCTCGCAATCAAGCGACTGGAAGATGATAGCGAGTCATGGTTTGTGAAGGATGCCTGCCTCAGCCTATTGAGCGTAGCCCCGGCGGAATTGCTCATGCCTCATATCAGCTTGTTGGAAACCTACCTCAAGCATACTGAACATTGGCTTCAAAACGGAGCCTTACTTGCGCTGGTGCAAGTGGGATTGGACGAGCGCGCCTGTGATCGGGTGTTGCCGATCGTCGGTGATTTCATCAGTCGCACCCAAAGGCAGAGCACGACAGGACCCGCCCTCTACGATCTGCGAAAACGTCTCCCGGAAGCTCCAGATAAAGTGCAAGCCGCTGCCACCGCAGCCTTGGGCAAAATGTATGCAAACTACAACACACCTCTAAAAGCAGCAGGCGGACTCGATTTAAAGCAACATCGGATTGGCTCCCTGAAACGCTTTGCAGAAACCCTTATTCAAGCCAAAGACGGCGCTGAGGTGCTGTATGCAGTGGCAAAGAAGGAATTTCCGGATGAATTGCTGCCTCATGATGAATTGTTTCTGGAAGTGGATTTTGAATCTTTCAGCCCCGAACTTCGCAAGGCTTTGCTACCAGTCATACGGGATAAATTTATCTATCAATTTATCATCAAGAATCGCGGCAAATTGTTATCGGGTGCCTATAAGCCTTCGGATCGTCACGCCATGGTGACGAACACGGTCGATGAATTGGTGGCGCTCTACCAGAAAATCGGTGTCAACGACTATGACTGGAAAACCTTCGGTCCTGATCTACGTAACGAGAAGTGGAACTACTTCAGTTACGAGCCGCAAGAAAAGCAAGCCTATGACAAATCCCCATGGCGCTACAGACTGGTCAGCCCTCCGGCGGGTATGGAAAACTGGTTTAAGCCTGAATTCAATGCAGCCTCAGCGGGATGGAAGGAAGGACTAGCTCCCTTCGGCCAATACAATGGAAAACTGCAGGACAATTCTGCAAGCGAACGCAATTTGTGGCACATGACTCCACGCTCATTATGGGAGCATGAGGTGCTCATGGTGCGCGGCAGTTTCAAATTCCCATCGTTGAAACCTGATCACATGTATCGATTGCGTTCCGATAGAGGCCAAGGTGTTGGAGCCGGCGACGGATTCAAACTCTATATCAATGGCAAGCCGCTTGCCGAGACGAACGAAGGTCTCGGTCGGAGATTGGGCGATTTGATACGGGGTGGATGGATCACATCCGCACACTCTGCTGATTTCACCAAGGGGCCAGTTACAATCGCTGCAATTACCTTCCTCCGATATGGAGACCGAGCAATCTCCCAGATGCCGCCAGTCCCACAGGGCATTTTTCAATTGTGCATGGAAGAACGAAAAATCCCACAACTGTATGCGGCCATGTTCCATAAAGCAGTAACCCAGTCACCCATGCTCAACTCAAAGTGGCAAGCTGCGATACAGTTAGATCCAAGCGAGACGGATAGCAAGAAATTCATCCATAGCGGCACATTCGTTTCCAATCCAAAAATGATCGGGCGATGGAAAGTCATTGCGGTTTTAAATCAAATCGAGGACTTCAAGCCTGCAGGTGGAAATTCCAGGGAAAAAACCATTTTCAACGATCTGGAACTTCGCGAAGACGGATCGACCCAGACTCACGGATACATCTGGTCAGACAACATATTGATGGATTTGGACCGCAATCAGGCTCTTGAGATGCAGATGAAAACAATTGATGGGCGTGAAACCCTGTTCATCGAAATCGGTGGATTCAGTCTTGATCTGCCGCCGAACTGGAAGAGTCAATGGATGGTTCTACAACGAAAATGAATGTGAAGAACTTATTTTTCCGGAAATAAGATAATTGTCGTAAGCCTATGAATAGTAACGTTTTTCATTTTCCCATCTAGTTTTATGAAATCGATACCCAATAGGTGTGCACCTGGATACCAGATCGCTACAAATTTAGCTGACAAAGGCTCATGTACTTCACGGTGGCTCATTCGGAGAAAGATGGGATTCGCCCTGATTTCGACGTTATTGCAATTGGCACTCATCGCATTCATTGCGCTGGGCATGCTGAGTTTGTCGGCGGTGACCTTGAGAAATTCCTCTGCGGAGGAAGCGCAGAATCGCGCGCGTGCCAACGCCCGCATGGCTCTGATGCTCGCCTTGGGCGAACTCCAGAAGCACGCGGGCCCGGACACCCGTATTACGGCGCCCTCCAGCATTGTCGATCCCGATAGCCCTCCCTTGGTCGGCGCATGGAAGAGCTGGGAAGGAAGCGAACACGATTCCGCCGGCAGGCCATGGACTCCGGACTATGAGTCCAAAAAAGCAGCCTCTTCTGACGGTGGTGGGCGATTTTTGGGCTGGCTGGTTTCCGGCGCGTCTGCAGGACAACGAGATGAACCGTACGACCAACATCAGATGCCAGACGTATCCTGAGGTAAATGGCTCCAATTGTCTGAATCTAACTTTCAATTTTTGCGCTGTTTTGAGAGCGCATTCAAAGGGGCCTGTTTTGGCATGGAGCTCTTCCATTTCTCAAGCGATTTGCGCAAACGCATGGTCACCTCAGGTTGATCAGCTTTTAGATCTCTTCTCACAGCCATCCCACAGGAAGGCTTAACTGAGATTGGAAAAGCGGGCTGGTGCTGATTTGAAATCCCTGCCACTCGGTAGGGTGTATGAACAAAAAAACACCAACCCGGGCCAATGTGGTCGTCCTC
>Ga0247843_1002702_pt1 | contig 31221 bp, 23 predicted proteins | sample LaCruzMarch2017__FD_192420 | JGI IMG/M metagenome (GOLD analysis project Ga0247843, IMG submission 192420) | Freshwater microbial communities from meromictic Lake La Cruz, Castile-La Mancha, Spain - LaCruzMarch2017_8m | ecosystem: Environmental > Aquatic > Freshwater > Lake | place: Spain... | reverse complement strand
ATAAACGCTCTAATTCAAGGCGTTCTGTGTCTGTCACAGTTACATATATTTTCTTATTCATAAGGCAAAAATACCCCATAGAAACAAATTTTTATATACACTAAAACTTTTTTGCTATTACTTAATAAAAGTGTTTGGTCGTCGGAGCAGAACATGAAAGAGTTGATGAACCTAATTCCCTATCGCCGCATTGGCCAACCCGAAGATGTAGCTAAAGTGGCCGTTTGGCTGGCCTCCGACGATTCTGATTATGTGACAGGAGAAACTCTTTACGTAGACGGAGGAATGATGCTTTATCCTGAATTTTCGGATAAGGGGTAATAAAAAAAAGACTTGCCAAGATTGGATGTCTCGGATTAGGCATCCCCGATTCAAAATCTTGGCAAGGCTTCTTTTTATCTTAGAAATCCATTGTTTTTCCCAATCGGCTGCTTTCCAATGCCAATTCCATGACGCGTGTAGTGTTGCGTGCTTCCTGAGGTTTTACCTGCAATTCGGCTCCTAAGGCAATCGCTTCATATACATTTTCGTAGAAAGGAGCATAGTGACCGGCTAAGGTCGGAAGAATGGTTTTTCCTGCTTCGGTATAGAGGCTTCCCCACTGACTTTCGGGCTCTTCTCCCCAATTTTCTGTATTAGGAAGGATGTTTTTTCGCAGTGTATCTTCCTGAATATCTAACCCTGATTTAATAAAACTGCCTTTTTTGCCGTTAATGATGTACCGTAAGCTATTTTCAAAGACCAATAAACTGGCTTTTAAAATGACGCGTTTATCTTCATAATCCATTCGGATATCAAAATAATCGTCGGTTTCTCCATTCGGACGAATGGTTTTTATAGTCGCCGTGACTGTTTTTGGGGTGCCAAAAAGCACCAAAGCCTGGTCAATCAGGTGAGGCCCAAGGTTATATAAATTCCCTGCGCCGGCAGCTGCTATTTCCTTCCACGTTCCTTGAGCCACTTCGGGGCGATAGCGGTCAAAATGAGATTCGTATTCCACGATATCGCCCAATACTCCCCCTTTCAATAACTGTTGAATCGTTAAAAAATCGGCATCCCAACGGCGGTTTTGATAGGCCGTAATAATCAGATTGTTTTGAGTTGCGAGTTCAATCAGTGCGTCGGCTTCTGCAACTGTATTGGCAAAAGGCTTTTCAATGACAACGTGTTTGCCCGCTTCCAGGGCCGCTTTGGCGTTTGAAAAGTGGAGGTGATTGGGAGTACAAACAAAAACCAAGTCAATGGTATCATCGGCCAAAAGTTCCTCTGCAGAGCTGACCACTTCAATGGCAGGGTTAAATTCATGAACAGCGGCGCTGTTTCGGGTAACTACTTTCTTGAGATTAAAATGCGGACTGACCTCTAAGAAAGGAGCGTGAAAATAGCGTCCCGATAGGCCAAAGCCGATAAGGCCAACATTTAAGGGAGTGTAGAGTGTTGATTGCATAAAAGAGTGTCGAGTGGGGGTTAATGCAAACGGGGCAGCCCGCGCGGTGTCGAATTAAAGTATAAAAGCGGTCAGTAAATAATGGAAACTCATAAGCAGTAAACCAATTTTACTTTTAAATCGAAGAGGTTTACTCCTAAAAGCTACTCTTACGGAGGTATCTTTTTTTAGAGATGGCTGAAAAAGTTGTATTTTTACCGTCCCAAAAATACAAATATGTCTTTTTTTCAGAAAAATACTTCCTTATTCGCTCGTCTCGGCTATTTCATCTCTTTTGTTATATTGTTGCTGCTATCGCTTATTGGAGTCGAATTTTTTGTAGGTAATGGCGACGGGATCTGGTTTGATTACGACTTGCGACTCATCGGATTTCGTTTGGTGGCCTGGGCTGTATCTTTCGTAGTTTTGTATTTGTTGATACGCAACGGCCCACCGCTTTTACAAAACGTCCTGTTGTCGTTGGTATCCGTTTTGTTGGTGATTTATGGAGTTGAAGTAGTGGTAGGATGGATTCACGACGCAAGTCAGAAGTCAACGACATCTTCTTTGCCGCAATATGCCGGCCCGGCGTATGATTCAAGCTATGCTTTTGATGAATTCTTAGGCCGTAAACCCATTCCCAATCATACGTTTTGGTGGACCAAAACCCTGAAGGGAAAACCTGTTGTACAGATAGGAATGAAAGCGGATTCTTTTTCGCGCCGAATTACGCCTTTTGCTGATAGTACTCATCCAAAACGTGATAAGTATGCTTTGTTTTTTGGCTGTTCGTTTACGTACGGTGATGCGGTGAAAGACAATGAAACTATACCGTACTATTTCCAGAAAGAAAATGCTGATTATCAAGCCTATAACTACGCCTTTTTCGGGTACTCGCCCCGTCATGCGCTGGCAAGGCTGCAACACGAAGATTTAACAAAGCAAGTTTCTCAAAAACAGGGAATTGCCATCTATACTTATATTGAAGATCACGTCAATCGGGCGATTCCTTCGGCGGGTTGGATAGGAATGTACGACGGCTATTTTCCTGATTTGGACGAATCCACCATGAAGACAACGGGGGTTTATCGTTTTGTACATCCCATTAAATATCGTTTTGGGATGATGATTTTTAAAAGTAAAGTGCGTCAACATTTTGCGATGGACTTTCCGTTTGCGTATCGCCCAAAAGACTACGAACTAACAGCAAACCTCATCAAAGCTTCGCAGGAAGAGTATAAAAAGCAGTTTAAAAATGATAACTTTTACGTCGTCGTTTACCCTGATTTGCTGAAAAAAGATTCGCCGATGATTGGTCTGTTGAAAGAGCGCGGTCTGAAGGTACTGGATTATCGAAAATTATTTCCGTTTCCTTCCAAGCAATACCAACTTTCCTACGACAGTCATCCTACTCCGGAAGCGCATCGTTTGTTGATGGAGCAATTGACCAAGGATTTGAAAAAAGTGGGAGGTGTATCGGGAATGACGAATTAATGAATGTAGAATGACGAATAGACTGAAAGCGTTTGATTTACAGGGTATAAGAGAGGTCGCAAGAGACGTCATTGCCGCTTGTGGGGATGAAATGATCTGGCTTTTTGAAGGTGAAATGGGAGCGGGCAAAACAACGCTTATTAAAGCCATCTGTGGAGAATTGGGCGTGTTGAATACAGTGCAAAGCCCCACCTTTTCGATTGTAAATGAATACCTGACTGACAGTGGGGAAACGATTTACCATTTTGATTGTTATCGACTTAAAAATGGGACCGAAGCATATGATATTGGTTTGGAAGAATACTTAGATTCAGGAGATTTGTGCTTTATAGAGTGGCCAGATAAGATTGCGGAGCTACTTCCTGAGAAATTCATTAAAATCAGTATTACCCAACTGTCAAACGGCAAACGTTCGATTGAGATTTCAACTAACGAATAAGAAACTATGATGGGTTTTGGCGAATTAGCGCAACAGACCGCACTGTATCCTCAGGAGGCGTTGGCTCCCGTAAAAACGAGTCAGCAAAGCCTGTTGATTGGGCTTCCAAAGGAGATTTCATTGCAGGAAAATCGAATTGCACTTACGCCAGAAGCGGTGGCGATTTTGGTGCGTAACGGTCACCGGGTTGTTGTAGAAAAGGGAGCAGGAGAAGGAGCCCAGTTTTCGGACAATGAATACAGTGAAGCAGGTGCTCAGATTGTGTATTCTCCGCAGGAAGTATTTGCGAGTGATTTGATTCTAAAGATAGAACCCATTGTAGAGCAGGAATTTAGCTACTTAAAAAACGGCCAAACGATTATTTCTGCCCTTAATTTGCCTACGCGCGAGCGTTCGTATTTTGAGCATCTCAACGACAAGCACATTACGGCTGTCAGTTATGAATACATCGAAGATCCAGGAGGCGGGCAGCCGGTTATTCGCTCCCTGAGCGAAATTGCCGGGAGCACCGTCATGCTCATCGCTGCCGAATATTTAAGCAGTGCCAACAAGGGGCGAGGTATTATTTTGGGAGGAATTACGGGCGTACCGCCTACGAAAGTGGTAATTATCGGAGCCGGAACGGTGGCCGAATATGCGGCACGAACTGCGTTAGGTTTGGGAGCCGAGATTAAAATCTTCGACCAGCACATCTATCGTTTGCAACGGCTCAAGTATGCCATAGGTCAAAATATCTATACATCCATTATTGAGTCGGACACATTATCGGAAGCGATTCAGCGGGCTGATGTTGTGATTGGTGCTTTGCGGCCTAACGAGGGTTACAGCCTTCATGTGGTAACTGAAGAAATGGTAGCTCGGATGAAGCCCAATTCGGTGATTATTGATGTCTCGATTGACCAAGGCGGTTGCATTGAAACTGCTCGGACTACTACACATAAAGAGCCGACGTATCGCCTTTATGATGTGATTCATTATTGCGTTCCCAACATCGCCTCCCGTGTAGGTCATACAGCGAGTATTGCGTTGAGTAATGTGTTTTTGCCAATGTTACTTAAAATGGGACATGCCGGGGGAGTGGAACAAATGATGTACGCCAGTCGTTGGTTCAGTAAGGGGGTGTATGCCCACGGAGGTACGTTGACGAATCCCTTTATTGCCAAAAAATTCAGTATGCGCCACAAAGATTTAAGTTTATTATTAGCAGCAAGAATGTAAAAAATAGGAGTGAGTAACGAGGAGTCAGTATTATTTTTTACTCCTCACTTCTGTCTCCTGACTTCTGACTCCTTAAAAAATTATGATTAACAACAGTAACGAAAACAGCTTAATGGATGATGCCAATTCGCCCGACGTCAACAGACGACTTTTGGGGATGGTATCGCAGGATTTTGTCAAAGTAGCCGACCAATTAAAAGAGGCTTCGTACCAGATACGAAAAAGAGGTTTTTCCGAAAATCCCATTTTTGTCGCAGTTCAAAAAGAGCTGGAATTGGGGTTGTTACTAATTGGAAAGCAGGAACTCGAAAATGAATGGGCGTATCGCGCTTCTTTTCTGGATGAATTTGTTCAACGCGAATTGATTGGTACAGAGGCCGTTGAAATGTTCAGGGAAAATTATAAAAACCCCGATGAATTCTGTTGCCTGTTTGTCATCCAAGGCGATTTTGCCGGCTTTGTCTTTATTCCTTTCCCCGAAGATTAATTTTTGTTTGCGGTCAAAGGGAGTTTAGATTTCCTCTTTGACCGCAAAATATCTAATAAGCCAGTTAGACAGGCTCGGGAATAATTACTTTCAGGGCATCGGGAATAAGAATGGCTTTTATTTCCTTGACCTTTCCCAAATATTCGCCATCCACCTGAAAATGTACTTTTTTAGCCGAGCGCATTAGTAAAGCGTTTGTTTGAAATACTTCCGTTTTTTCGGAATCGTAAGGAGCGTGCGTGACCACCATTTTGAAAATTTCGCGGGGAGATATTTTTTTTACGGCAATCACTTCAAACAATTCATCGTCTAATTTTCCAATAGGGTTGATAACTGCCCCTGTACCGTACTTGGTGGCATTGGCAATCACAATCATGGCGGCTTTGATGGTGATTGGTTTTTTATCAATCTTCATTTCTACTTTCATCAATGAATGTTGCCACAGTACTCTAAAGGAAGCCATCAAATACCCCCACATTCCCCTGACCTTCATGCTTTCAAACCGCTTCATTAAATAAGCATTCAAACCGATGTCACTCAGATGAATGCACAATTCGCCGTTGACAGTGGTTACGTGTATTTTTTTTGAAAACCCTTTTGCAAGAATATCCAATGCTGCTGTGGTATTATCCCCGATGCCCAGTTCTTTGGCCAATCCGTTGGCAGAGCCTGCGGGCAGAATTCCTAAGGTCATATCGGTTTCCAGCAAACATTCGGCCACCAATTTGATGGTTCCATCTCCTCCTACTGCAATGACCTGATGCGGCGAAAACAACTTTATTCTTTCTTTAATTGTTTCCACATTGCAATTTTTTGGAAGAGAATACAATTCAATGGTATGAGGTAATGGTTTAAAATAATCAGCAATTATCACCGGCCAATCTGTCTTGTTGTTGCCTGAGCCGGGATTGATGACGAAAAATAATTTGAGGTTATTTTCTTGAGTCATTGGTGTGTGGTAATGTCATAAGTAATCAAATCTTCTGTAAATTGCTTAAAGATGGGAAATAAAATAGACTATTCCGGTGCCACCGTAAAGGTTTATCATGGCTACGGACATAAAGGTGATTTGGTGGTGTATGGTCATGTATTGGCAGGCAAACTGGTAAGGCCGAGCAAATTCACCAATAATGCGCTGACCAACAGTATTCATTTGGCTAAGTTGTTTTTTGTGAAGCCGATACCCAATGTCCAAGTGGAGTTAGAATGGGGGAATCAGCGATTATATTGCACTACAGAAGCAGACGGCTTTTTTAAGTTTGAATGGCAATCGGCTGCTTCTGTAGAAGCGGGATGGCATCACGTTAACGTAAACCTATTAACTCCGCAGGGGTATATCGCTGCTACGGGTCAGGGTAAAATTTTCGTGCCACATTCTACACAATATGGATTTATCTCAGACATTGACGATACTGTACTTGTTTCTCATTCAGCCGATACAGGTAAGAAATTAAGGGTCATGTTTACGGAAAACCCCCGCAGTCGAAAAACATTTGCGGACGTTGTGAAGTATTATCAACTGCTTGCCCTTGCGCATACGGAACCCGAACTGCCTAATCCCTTTTTCTACGTATCCAGCAGCGAATGGAATCTGTACGATGATCTGAATGAATTTTTCAAACACAATGACCTGCCCAAAGGTGCTTTTCTTTTAAATAGCATCAAAAAATGGTATCAATTATTCAAAACGGGCAATACAAAACACCAGGGTAAATTAATGCGAGTGGTGAGAATTCTGAAGGTATTTCCCAAACAGCGATTCGTTTTACTGGGGGATAATTCACAAAAAGACCCTGAAATTTATGCCACTATTGCCAACAAATACCCGGATAGGATTGTGGCTATTTATCTCCGAAATATCAGTCTTGAAAAAGAGGCTCCTACTTTACATCTGTTGGAATCCATTCAAAATAAAGAAATTCATACCTGCCTTTTTAAACACACCGACGAAGCCATTGCGCATTCAATATCAATCGGACTGTTAAATTGAAGAAAATACTCAAAACAGTTCAGGTTTATTGTATTCTAATTCTGAATTGACCATCGTGTTTGAGTCGGGCATAACTTATATAAGGTTGCCCTTCTTTTACTACGTGTTTAAAATAGCGTTTGACAGGCTCTGGTAATCCAACCAGCTGTCTATAGCTGAACGTCTTATTGGAAATGTTTTTTGAATGAGAAAAGAGTTCTTTTACTTCGTTGTTGAATTGAATAGACAGCGTTATTTTACCAATGATGGGCGCCATCAGGAAGATTCCTATTATTGTTAAACCTATTCTGACGCGTTTTTTAGTTGCCATCTCATAAAATCCTATAAATCAGGATACAAATGATAACGATAAAAAGAGTGGTATAAATCAATTTGTTATACTTCGCCAGCCAATTTGGAAGAAAAATGTCAAAGTTGTCTTTGGGCGAATCGGAGTATTTATGGGCCATGATCGTAAGCGGACACATCATTCTAAAATAAAGCAGTACTAGCCCTTCCATCAAAATGAGGCCAATGCCAATCCATACGAATATGTCAATTTTATTGGCAACGACTGCGTAAAATAGGTAAACAAGTACCACATTGAAAAAGAGCCAAATGAGGGTATGCGCAATTTTTATGAAAGTTAATTTTGACATTTTGACTTATTTTTCTTTGTAAATTCCTATCTGTAGTAAACGAATACGGCTACAGGTGCATCGTTCCCATTCATAAATGTAAAAATGCGAACTTCCACTTCCAAAAGCAGTATACAACTACAGAAATGATTTCTATCATTCTCACATTTCCGTTACTGAAAGTGTAGCATATTTCGACTTCCCTTTTATCTTTGGGGAAATTGAAGTAATAAAAAAACAAAATGCTCCTCATTGATGCTCATCTGGACATGGCGATGAACGCCGTAGAATGCAACCGTGACTACACGTGCTCTGTATATGAACTCCGCGAGCGCGAAGTGGAAAAGAACCTGACCGACAAACGCGACCGCGGAAAAGGGACGGTTTCGTTGCCCGAATTGCGGCGCGGCAACGTGGGTTTGGTGGTGGCTACGCAGTTAGCACGTGTCACCGAGCGCGGAAGTGCATTTGACGGATGGTATTCTCCTGCGCAGGCTTGGGCCATGACGCAGGCGCAGGTAGCATGGTACCAGGCAATGGTTGATTTAGGGGGAATGGTGCAAATCACCAATTTAGCCGAACTCAACAAACACATTGCTCTTTGGGAAGATACATCAATTTTGAACGAAACGAAGCCCGTTGGCTTTATTCTTTCCCTCGAAGGAGCCGATTCCTTAGTGAATCTTTCCTATCTTGAAAAAGCATACGCTTATGGTTTACGAGCTCTGGGACCTGCGTGGTACGGCCCGGGTCGTTATGCTTCGGGTACGGGTACCGCCGACGGACTCACATTGGCAGGGCGGGATTTGCTCCGCGAAATGGACGCGTTGGGGATGATTATGGATGCTACCCACCTGACTGACAAAGGGTTTAGCGAAGCACTGGAATTGTTTAAAGGTCCGATTTGGGCGAGTCACCACAATTGCCGTACGTTGGTGCCGCATCAACGTCAACTTTCTGACGAGCAAATCTTGCGTTTGGTGGAACGCGGAGCGGTGATAGGCGGCGCACTGGATGCCTGGATGCTGGCACCCGGATTTTTGCAACGGCAATCAGACCCCAAGGAGTTTGGGGTGACTATGGAAAAATTGGTGGACCATTGGGATCATATTTGTCAATTGACGGGCAATAGCCTTCATGTAGCCTTTGGGACTGATTTGGACGGAATGTTTGGCCGCGAACAATCGCCTTATGATTTGGATACCATCTCAGATTTGCAGTTGTATCAGGGTCTATTGCGTAAACGAGGCTACTCAGAAACTGATATTCAGAATATCTTCCATAAAAATTGGTTAAGGCACTTAAATGCAGCTTGGGCAAGTGGTGCTTTATAGGTACTCTTTTAAAATAAAAAAATATATACGGCTTAGATATGTACAATTTTTAAGTGTATAAATGACATATTAAAAAAAATTAATAAACAGACCTTATTGTTAACAATTATTTAAAATTTACGTATAAATTGCGAATGGTAAGTTAACTAACCCCAATCTATTTTATGCGTAAAGTTTTACTGTTCAGTCTATTATCGGTTTTTATCGGTATTGGAAAATTGATGGCGCAGGACAGAATTCTGTCAGGTACTGTCAAAGACGAAAACGGGCAACTGTTGCCTGGCGTCAATGTCCTTCTCAAAGGCACCAATCGAGGAATCACTTCCGACGGTGATGGTGCTTTTAAACTTTCGGTTCCCGGTTCGGGAACTTTGATGTTTTCTTCGGTGGGTTATGCCCTGTTTGTGATTGCCGGCGTACGTCTATGAACGGTTATCGAAACCGCCCCAAAAAACGTTAGAATCAGAAATTGCATTTGTTTCTTGAATGTTGCATATTTGAAACAGGTTTTGAAAGCTTAACAGGTTCTTGCTTTTCAAAACCATTTCACAATGAAGGAACCTACAAAAAAAACAAAACTACTATGCAAAAAAACAAACTTTTATGGCTCATAGCCATTTTACTTTTCATGGTAAATGGCCTACGAGCACAAACGCGTGTCATAACAGGGAAGGTGACTTCTTCCGCCAATGAAGTCCAACCTGGCGCTTCGGTGATTGTCAAGGGCACAAACAAAGGAACGGTCACCAATGCTGACGGTACCTATAGTTTAAGCGTACCAAATGGCGATGTGATGGTGGCAGTATCGATTATTGGCTTTAATACCCTGGAAAAATTAGTGGGAGCTAATGTTTCGACCATGAACTTTTCGCTTACTGAAAATGCAAGTACCTTAAACGAAGTAGTCGTTACGGCACTTGGTATTTCTCGTGAAAAGAAAACGCTGGTGTATGCAACCCAAACTGTAAAACCCACTGAATTGGTAGAAGCAAGAGACCCAAACAACGTGATTAACTCGCTCTCGGGTAAAATTGCCAATGCCGTAATTACCCAAGGTTCGGGTGGTCCTGGCTCTGGAGCAAGAATTGTATTGAGAGGTAATCGCTCGATTCAAGGCTCAAACAATGCCTTGATTGTAGTGGATGGTGTGCCGTTGAGCAATGGTACAAACGGAACAGCAGGTAGCGACTTTGGGTTCGTGCAAGGTTCTGACGGTGCTTCGAGTATCAACCCTGACGATATTGAGTCAGTTACGGTATTGAGAGGTGCATCGGCAGCGGCATTGTATGGAAGCCAAGCGGGTAATGGCGTTTTGGTTATTACGACCAAAAAAGGTAAGGCAGATAAAATTGCTGTAAATATCAATTCAGGTTTTAGTACTGAAAACGTCTGGGCATTACCTCGCTTCCAAAATACCTATGGGCAAGGCAACGGTGGTACATTGACTACGACATCGGGCGAAAGCTGGGGTGCAAAAATGACAGGACAATCTATCACTAATTATTTAGGACAACCAGGGACTTATTCGGCACAACCTAATAATGTACGGGATTTTTTCAGAAATGGTTCGAGCTTAAATAATGCGATTAGTGTAACGGGTGGTACAGATAAAATGCAAACATACTTGTCTTATACCAATAACCGCATTAGTGGGATTATTAACAAAAATGATTTATTCAGAAATACAATAAACCTTCGTATTACTAACCAAATCTCGAAGCGTTTTTCGACGGATGCTAAAATCACGTATGTTAATCAACGAATAAATAGCCGCCCACGGTCGGGTGAAGAAAACGCCCCAGTATCTAATATTTATAATGTGGCGAGAAACATGACGACTGCCGATTTGATGCAATATGAAAAAACAAACAATGTCGGTATCCCGGAAGCTACAACTTTTCCATCTACGCTAAGTTCGATTTACCAAAACCCCTATTGGATGATAAATAACTACGTCAATAACGAAGCGAGAGATAGAGTGATTGGGTTTTTAACAGCTAAATACAAACTTACTGATTGGTTGACTCTTTCAGGAAAAGCTAACCTTGATAAAACTACTGACAACGGCGAAACTTCGATTAATCAAGGAACAATCTTGTATTCGAGGTCAGGTGGTGATTATTCAAGAAGCACGATAAATGTAACCGAAAAATGGTTTGACTTGATGCTTGATGGTAATAACAAAATCACTAATAATTTAAGCATCAATTATCGTGTAGGTGGAATTTTCCAAGATAGCCAATACGATGGTAATTTTCAATCAGCAGGTGGTTTGAATGTAACCAATAAATTCAGCTTGAATTTTGCACAAAACCCATCAGTATCATCAGGCTTTACCCGAGTACAAACACAGTCTGTATTTGCACAAGCCAACTTGTCTTTGAAAGAATCAGTATTTTTGGATTTGAGCTTGCGTAACGACTGGGATTCAAGACTTCCAAGTCCTCACTCATTCATTTATCCTTCTGTGGGTGTTTCAGCCATTCTTTCTGACTTATTGGAAGTCCCAGAAAGCATCTCCTTCTTAAAAGCAAGCGTAAACTATGCCGAAGTAGGTAATGGTGGTAGATTTGGTTTGTTGAAATCTGTCTATAATTATGGTCAAGGCGCAGGAAATGGATTTTTACAAATCAGTTCAACACTTCCTTTTCCTGACTTAAAGCCTGAAATTGTTAGAAACTTAGAATTCGGAATCGAAGCGAAGTTTTTGCAGAATAGATTAGGTGTCACAGCTACTTACTATAAGAGCAATTCATTCAACCAATTGTTGAGTGTGAGTTTACCAGTTGCCACTGGGTTTAGCAGCAAATACATCAATGCTGGAAACATCCAAAACTCAGGTATTGAATTGGTACTAACAGGTACACCTTTGCCTCAAGATTCGCCTTTGAAATGGGATATTACTTTCAATGCCGCTATGAACCGTAACAAAGTTGTTGCATTGAGCGATGAAGTAAAAATATTCTATCTCGGTGGTGGATTCGGTCGCTCGGCAACGCCAGTAGTTGAAGAAGGTAAAGCTTATGGCGATTTATGGGCTTTCAAATGGGATAAAAATGCTTCTGGGCAGAATATCGTTGATGCCAACGGTAAGCCTAAATTAACACAAGAGCAAAGTTATATCGGTAATTTCAACCCAAAAGCAACACTCGGCTTGACCAACTCGTTTAATTATAAAGATTTTTCTCTACGTTTATTAGTTGATGGTCGTGTGGGTGGCATTGTTGTTTCAGGAACTGAAATGAACTTGGCTTTTAGTGGTATTACTGAAGCAACAGAGGCAAATCGCGAAGGCGGCTGGAATCTGGGTGGTGTAAATGATAAAGGGGAAGCTAACTCAAAATCCATCAAAGCACAGGATTTCTGGCAAATCGCTTCCGGTAAAAGATACGGCGCAGGTGAGTTTTTTGCTTATGATGCTACTAATTTTAGAGTACGAGAACTTTCAATCGGATACAATCTCCCTGTAAAAAGCATTAAAGCTATAAAAGCAGCCAAATTGATGCTCGTTGCCCGTAACTTATTATGGTTATACAGAGGCAGTTCAATATTGGAGATTCCGGGTTTAGAAAAACGTAAAATGTGGTTTGACCCTGATATGAGTTTGGGTAATGGCAACTTCCAAGGCGTTGAATATGGTACAATGCCCGCAACTCGTACTTTGGGTGTAAATTTGCAAGTAACGTTCTAAGGTTTAATTTTTAAATTAAAAATTTACAAAATGAAGATAGATAGCTTTTTAAAATCCTTGTCTGTTCTCAGTTTTTTTGTACTTATATTCAGCTCTTGTACAGACAAATTTGACGAAATCAATACAGACAGAAACTCAGTCGCTACCGTAGGTTCGGCCGAATTACCCTTCCTTTTTGCCAAAGCAGAAGCCTCAGCAGTACCAAACATCTGGAATTATCAGGTAGCACAAAACCTTTTTGCAGACCAGTATTCTCAATATTTTGCATGTACGGCTACTTATTTCCCATCTGACCGATTGAATATTCGTATGGACTGGGTAGGGGCAGCTTTTAATCCGATTTATACCGAAATGGTGCCTCAGTTGCAGTCAATCAAGGCGGCTGCTCCTGCGGGTTCTGCCGAAGCAGCAATTGCAGACGTGGTTTGGGTACTTGGTTTTCACAGAGTTACGGATTACTGGGGGCCAATTCCTTATTTCAATGCTGGAAAAGCAGGTAGTTCGGTGGCGTACGACGCTCAAGACAAAATTTACGATGATTTCTTTAAGAAATTGGCGGCAGCATCTGATATTTTGAAATCGAAATCAAGCGAAAAACCTTATGGAAGTTTCGACCTCATTTATGGTGGAGATGCAAAAAAATGGTTAAAATTTGCTAATAGTCTGAGATTACGTTTAGCTTTGAGAATTTCAAAAGTTGACCCAGCAAGAGCAAAATCAGAAGCAGAAGCAGCAGTTGCGGCTGGTGTATTTACTGATAGCCCAAGCGATGATGCCCTTATTCAGAAAAGTACCAAAGGTGCAGATAATAATGGACTTTCGATTATGTCTGATTGGAACGAATTCCGCATGAGTGCTTCAATGGAGTCGGTTTTAAAAGGTTACAAAGACCCACGTATGTCGGTTTATTGGTTGCCAAACAATGCTACGAAATCAAATCCTAATGGTACAGGAAAATACGATGGCTTGCGTAATGGACTTACTTCTACTCAATTGACAGAAGCAATAAATTTACCAACTGCCAATGCTAAGGTTGGTCCCAGATGGTCTTCGCCAGATTTTGGTGGAAATGCCAATTACTTAGAAACACCTCAAAACATCATGTCAGTAGCAGAAGCCTACTTCTTACGTGCTGAAGGTGCATTATTAGGTTGGAACATGAACGGAACTGCCAAAAGTTTGTATGAACAAGGTATTACCCAATCAATGAAGCAATGGGGAATCACAGATGCTGCTGCAATTACTGCCTATATCAATAGTTCGGATGTACCTGTAGCTCCTGAAGATTTCTTGAAATCTCCAGCTGTTTCTAAAGCTCCAATCAAGTGGGCAAGTGATATAGCCACACAAAGAGAGCAGATTGCAATTCAGAAATGGTTGGCTATCTTCCCTGATGGAACAGAGGCATGGGCAGATTATCGTCGTAGTCGTAGCTTTATTTTGTATCCTGTGGCAAATTCTGAAAACCCGGATATTTCAGACCCAACCAAGCAATGGATAAGAAGAATTCCATTCTTGTTATCAGAAAAACAAAACAATAAAGCGGCTGTTGATGCAGCAGTTCCGTTGTTAGGTTCTGGTGGCGATAAAGTAACAACACCTCTTTGGTGGGATAAGAATTAGATTTTGTACTAAGATTTTTTTAGATTCCACCGAATATCGTTATTTGGTGGAATCTTTTTATCATTCATACCCAAAACCATGCGAAAACTCCTATTCGCCCTTTTTACACTGTTTTTTTTGAATTCGTGTAAAAACAATAATGCCCTTTTTACTGAATTGTCCGATTCTGAAACAGGTATCAATTTCAGAAATACGCTGTTTGAAGATGGTCCTTTAAATGTTGCCAACTACATCTATTTCTACAATGGCGGAGGCGTTGCTGTTGGCGACATCAACAACGATGGTCTGCAAGACATTCTTTTTACCGGAAATATGGTCAGGAATAGGCTTTTTTTGAATAAAGGGAATTTTCAATTTGAAGACATTACAAAAAAAGCAGGCGTTGATCAAATGCAGGGCTGGTGTACTGGAGCAACGATGAGCGATGTAAACAACGATGGAAAATTAGATATTTATATTTGTCGAAGTGCCGATATTAACCCCGACCGACGTAAAAACCTTCTTTTTGTCAATAATGGCGACCTAAGTTTTACCGAAAAAGCCGATGAATACGGTTTAGCCGACAATGGTTATTCGACAATGGCATCTTTTTTAGATTATGACAAAGACGGCGATTTAGACTGCTTCATTATCAATCATTCTATTCAAAAATATACTGCAGGCGTTCAAGATAACCCTGAGTTAAGAAAAGAACGCAACCCCGATTATGCCAGTAAACTTTATCGCAATGACAATAATCACTTTACTAATGTATCAGACCAAGAAGGCATTTTTTCAAATGTGTTGACTTTTGGTTTGGGAGTTACGGTCTCAGATTTCAACAACGATGGATGGTCAGATATTTCGGTTTCCAATGACTTCAACGAACCCGATTATTTCTTTGAAAACAATGGTAAGGTTTCAGGGGCATCCCCACGATTTACAGAAAAACTTATCCAAAAAATGGATAATATTTCCCTCTACTCGATGGGAACCGATGCTGCTGATTATGACAACGATGGAAATGTTGATTTACTGACCCTCGACATGATGCCAGAAGACAATAAAACCATCAAAATGCACAGCGGACCTGAGAATTTTGATAAGTTTCAGTTTCTGTTTAGGCAAGGATTTTATTATCAATTTAGCCGAAATATGCTTCAACGCAACAATGGCGATGGTACTTTCAGCGAAGTGGGGCAACTGGCTGGCGTATCAAATACCGATTGGAGTTGGGCGGGCTTATTCAGCGATTTTGATAAAGATGGATTCAAAGACCTTTTCATCACCAATGGCTACGTGAAAGATTATACTGAAATGGATTTTTTGAAGTATTCGGTGGATAGAGTTATTAAATCAATGGCAAAAGACTCAGCAAATGTGGACCCGATTCCTGAATATCTACGAAAAATGCCTAAAAATGAAACGCAAAATTATGCTTTCAAAAACAAAGGAGATGGTACTTTTCAAAAAATGTCAAATGAGTGGGGATTTACTACAAAAGGGGTTTCTGCCGGGGCTGCTTATGCCGATTTGGACAATGATGGCGACCTCGATTTAATCGTAAATAACACCAATGCATTGGCGAGTATCTATAAAAACAATGCCGAAAAATTAAGTAAAAACAATTATTTATCCGTCAAATTGGATGGTGGTGCTACCAACCGTTTTGGCATCGGTGCAAAGGTGAAACTGTACTCCAAAGGACAGCTTATGTACCAAGAACAATCGCCTGTAAGGGGCTTTCAATCATCAAATGACCCTGTTTTAAATTTTGGCGTTGGCGAAAATACCACGATTGATTCGTTGATAGTCATTTGGATGAATGATTCATATCAAAAGCTTACTTCCGTAAAAACCAATCAACTTTTAGAATTAAAAATAGCGGATGCCAAAAACAAATGGGTCTATCCAAATCAGAAACTAAATCCAATTTTCACGCAAAGCAATCTGACAAATGTGAGTCATAAAGAAAATGGATTCAATGATTTTACGGTACAATCGCTTTTGCCAAATTATTTCAGCCGACAAGGACCATCCATTGAGGTAGCAGACATCAATAATGATGGCTTGGATGACTTTTTTATGGGAGGAGCAAAAGGCGAAGTTTCGCAACTATTCACACAAAATAAAAACAATACTTTCAGTAAAATAAATACGCCGGTTTTTGCACAAAATGCCAGTAGTGAGGACATTGCAAGCACTTTTTTTGATGCAGATAACGACGGCGACAAAGACCTTTATGTTGTCGCAGGAGGCTATGAATTTGAAGCAAACGACCCATTGCTCCAAGATAGATTGTACATCAATGAAGGAAAAGGGAACGGTTCGTCGCCACGATTTAGTAAAAGTGAAAATGCTCTACCCAAACTATTAGCAAGCAAGGGGTGCGTAAAAGCGGCTGATATTGATTCGGACGGCGATTTAGACCTTTTTGTAGGTGGTAGAATCGTACCACGAAGGTATCCTGTTGCTCCAAATTCTTATATTTTAATCAATGACGGGAAGGGGAACTTTGCTGATAATACCCAAAAAACCTGTGCAGCATTGAGCCAAATTGGTATGATAACCGATGCCATTTGGATGGATTTAAACAATGACAAACAACAAGACTTGGTTGTAGTAGGCGAGTGGATGCCCATTAAAGTTTTTATCAATTCAAAAGGAAAATTGACTGATAAATCTGAGGAATACATCCATTTTGCAAGTACTGGATGGTGGAATAAAATCAATGCCACCGACATGGATGGCGATGGGGATTTGGATTTAATTATTGGGAATTGTGGGTTAAACACACAATTTAAAGTCAATGATAAAGAACCGATGACTGTCCATTACAAAGATTTTACTGATAATGGTTCGATTGTGCCTGTCCTGAGTTATTACATTGATGGAGTATCGTATCCGATGGCCTCTCGTGATGATTTGGCCGACCCAATGCCATTTATCAAGAAAAAATTCAATGATTATAAATCGTATTCAACCGCTACGATTACCGATGTTTTTAGCCCTGAAGAATTGAAAGATGCTAAGATCCTAAAAGCCGAAACCATGCAAACCGTCTATCTCGAAAATCAAGGTAGCAAAGGATTTAAAGCCCATACACTACCAATGGAAGCACAATATGCCCCTGTAACCGGCATCATAGCCGATGATTTTGACAATGATGGTAAAAAAGATTTGCTCTTGGCCGGTGGCAATACATGGACACGCATCAAATTTGGGCGCTACCTCGCCAATCACGGTGTATTGCTTTTGGGTGATGGAAAAAACAATTTTCAATATGCCCCACAATCTAAATCAGGATTGAATCTAAAAGGCAATATTAGAAGTTTGCAAACTATCAATTCGGGCAAAACTAAACGGATAATTGTTGGGGTAAATGATGGCGAGGCTTTGATTTTGGGTAGGAAGTAAATATGAACAGCCAACTCCGACAAAGCAAATACACCACACTTTGGTGGGATAAGAATTAATTTTGTAATAGGTAATATGTGATTAAACAAAAAACGGGCGATTTTCGCCCGTTTTTTGTAAATTGAAGCCTCAACTTCGAAGATATATGTCACGTTTCTATTTACTACTTTGGTTTCTAATGGTTGGCTTTGAAATCAATAGCTATGCCCAAAACGCAATTGTCAGAGAAACTACCCAAACCCTCAAAACGTACCCTTTTTCTGACCCGGACCCGGTACCCAAACCAGGACGGATTTACCCGTACTTTCGTTTCGATGGCTATACCGATAAACCGGTGATGAAAGAATGGAAGTTTATTGAACTCGAAAACGACTATATCAAAGTATATATCACGCCCGAAATAGGTGGGAAAATCTGGGGAGCGTACGAGAAATCAACCAATCATCCGTTTATCTATTTCAATCATACCGTCAAATTTCGCGACGTAGCCATGCGCGGTGCCTGGACGTCGGGAGGGATTGAAATCAATTTTGGCGACATTGGTCATGCTCCCACGGTTTCAACGCCCGTTGATTACTATACCCGAACCAATGCCGACGGAAGCGTCAGTTGCTTTTTGGGCGCGTGGGACTGGTCAGCGCGTACGCGTTGGATGGTGGAAGTAAATCTGCCAAAGGACAAAGCCTATTTTACCACCAAATCGCACTGGTACAACGCAACTCCCTTTGAAACAAGTTATTACCATTGGATGAATGCGGGTTTTAAAGCTGCAGGAAACTTAGAGTTTGTATTTCCGGGTACAAATTACATCGGCCACGACGGCGAAGTAGGCTCTTGGCCGAAAGATTCATTGGGCAGAAACCTGAATTTTTACAATCAGAACAACTTCGGTTCCTACAAATCGTACCACGTTTTGGGAAAGAAAACCGATTTCTTCGGCGGTTTTTGGCACGATGATAATATGGGTTTTGTCCGTTATTCGCCGTATCATGAAAAACTGGGCAAGAAAGTATGGGTGTGGGGGCTCTCGCGTCAGGGCATGATCTGGGAAAAACTCCTGACTGACGACGATGGGCAATACGTAGAATTGCAATCGGGGCGATTGTTCAATCAGGCCGCCGAAGGCAGTATGTACAGCCCGTTCAAGCACGTATCGTTTATGCCTTACACGCACGACAGTTGGACTGAATATTGGTATCCCGTCAAAAATACCCGTGGCTTAACGCACGCCACGCCGCAGGGAGCCATCAATTTACGGGTGCAGGACGGTTGGCTTAAACTGGACTACTGCGCCGTTTCGTTTGTACAGGATACCTTAACGATTGGTTTTGATTCGAAGCCCCTTATGACTAAAAAGCTGGATTTGAAACCGTTGGAAGTCGTTCGTGATTCTGTTCGTTGGACAGGAGATACCGAAAAACTGGCGATTCGTTTGGGAAATGAAATTATGGCAGATGGGGAATCTTTGGTTACTGAACGTCCTTTGAAAAATCCGAAGTCGTTTGATTGGGATTCTGAATATGGATTATTCCTAAAAGCTAAGGATTTTATGAACCAACGAAAGTACGCGGAGGCCGATACCGTTCTTCAAAAGCTGCTAAAGAAAAGCCCGAGCTATACGCCCGCCTTGACGTTGTTTGCGGAGTTGTCTTATTTGATGGGCGTTGAAGATGCTTCGCAATTGTTGACGGATTTCTCGTTGGCGTATAATACGTACGATGCCAAAGCCAATTTTATAGCAGGTATTGCAAATGAGCATTATGACCGATTGGCAGTCGCTAAAGACCGATTGGCAACTGCTTCACTTGACCCTATTTATCGTTCGGCGGCTTTGTATCATTTGGCCAAAATTGCCGTGAAAGAAAGGAATTATTCGCAGTCGTTAGTATTGGTAGAACAATCGCTGGAAAGTCAAAACGAAAACTGGAATGCCAAGCAGTTGGAAATCATTGTTTTGCGAAACCTCAACTTAAATGCGCGTGCTTTATTGAAAGCGAAAGAAGTTTTATTTAAAGACCCACTGAATCATTTTGCGCGTTTTGAAATAGCTCAAATAACCAAAAATGACGTTGATAGACAGGAGTTCATGGGGATGATTCGGGGTGAATTATCTGTAGAAACCTATCTTGAAATTGCCATAAATTATGTGGATTTAGGGTTGTATGGTAGGGCACTTGAAGTATTAAAAGAAGCTCCAAAAAACCCTATTATCAGCTTGTGGAACTCTTATTTATACAATAAAATCAACTTAAAAAACGAGTCAGAAATATCTTTAAATGAAGTAATTTCTATGTCTTGTGAAGGGGTTTTTCCCTTTCGGAATGAAACCGCGTTTGTTTTAAAATGGGCTATCAAGCAAAAACAACATTGGAAATTACTTTACTACCATCATTTGACTACTGCTTCTTACCGTTCAGAAAAGCAGGGTACGGTTGACTTTGGATTAATGGATACCCAAATGCCGCAACCTGATTTTGTGCCTTATTACTTATACAAAGCAGATGTGTTTAAAATAGACAAAATTACTGCTAAAGCGAGCCTCGAACGTGCTTATGAGTTAGAACCCCACAACTGGCGAGTCGTAAAAGCCCTGTCAGATTTTTACGCCGCCAACGGACAGTTAAAAAAAGCCTTGGAGGTGAATACTAACTTTGACAAAGTTCAAAATTTTGTCAAAGTTGAAAAACCCGACCATGAAGTATATATTTTGGGACAACAGCGGGCGTACGTATTGCTCAAATTGGGTCGTTACAAAGAGTGCATTGATTGGATGAAATCGCTTACTATTTTGCCTAATGAAGGAGCTTCGGGCGCTCATGCGCTGTTTAGAGAAGCCAATATTCGCTATGCTGCCGAATTGACCAAAAACAGGAAATACAAAGAAGCCCAACCTTACTTGGACCAAGCTGAAACCTGGCCCGAAAATCTGGGTTCAGGGGCTCCTTATGACCCCGACAATCATTTGACCGCCTTTTTTAAAAAATACATTACCCGAAAAATGAAAAATCATAAAGTGGACATGGCCGATGTATTGAAACTCAGCAAAGAATTACCAAAATCTGACTTTGAATTACTGAAATCGCTGCCCGTAGAGCTGGGTACTAACTAACCTGATTGTTAATGGATTACTTTTGTAGATAATGGTTTGCAGACAATAAATTTATATGATAGTGTGGAAGTGCTTCGTATTTAAGATTTAACTCCGGCACCCTTTTCGTCGTCGGAGAAATAGAGGTTTCAATACCTGACACAGGCAAAATCGGGCTTGAAAGTAGAGGCAGAAGTGCGTTCTGTACAGTCAGTGGGAGGCTATTTATTGTTTGGAATCAATAACCAACCCACGCAAATGGACAAGTTGCCTTAAACGGGCAAATTTTAGGATTTTTGCCTAAAATATAGTATCTTTACGCGTTAAAAAATTAAAATAATTTCAGAAATAAGTACGCTATTCGTTCCCAAATTCAAAATATGGCAACAGAAACCATTGAAATTCCCGAGCAAATTGACAGAAGTAATTATTCAGCCGAAAACATCCAAGTTCTTGAAGGTTTAGAAGCAGTAAGAAAGCGTCCCGCCATGTACATCGGTGACATTGGCGTTAAAGGCCTTCACCACTTAATTTGGGAGGTTGTTGATAACTCTATTGATGAAGCATTGGCAGGTCATTGTGATCTTATTCAAGTGGTCATTAATACGGATAATTCTGTTACGGTAAAAGACAACGGGCGCGGTATCCCGACGGGAATACACTCCAAGGAAAAAAAGTCAGCCCTCGAAGTTGTTATGACTGTTTTGCACGCAGGGGGAAAATTTGATAAAGATACTTATAAAGTTTCGGGAGGTTTGCACGGCGTAGGGGTATCCTGCGTAAATGCACTCTCTAAATACCTGCGCGTTGAAGTACACCGCGAAGGCCAAATATTTGAACAGGAATACAACATCGGAAAACCATTGTATCCCGTTCGGTCTATCGGTACTGCCGACGATACGGGTACCTTTGTTCACTTCCTGCCCGATGACAGTATTTTCATCGTTTCCGAATACAAATACGAAACCGTAGCCAATCGGATCAGAGAGCTATCGTTCCTGAACAGAGGGATTCGCCTGACGCTTACTGATATGCGTGATTTGGACGAAAACGGGGAACCACGCTTTGAAGAATTCCTTTCGCAGGGAGGTTTGACGGAGTTTGTAACGTATTTGGACAGCACTCGCGATCACCTGATTCCGACGCCTATTTACATGGAAAATGACAAAGGCCCTGTGCCGGTTGAAGTGGCGATGATTTATAATACATCGTACTCAGAAAACGTCGTTTCGTACGTAAACAATATCAATACTGTAGAAGGTGGAACGCACGTATCCGGTTTTCGGATGGCGCTCACACGTACGTTGAAAAGCTACGCAGAGAAAACAGGAATTTTGGCCAAAGAAAAAATCGAAATCAGCGGTGATGACTTTCGTGAAGGTCTTACGGCGGTCATTTCGGTGAAAGTGCAGGAGCCTCAGTTTGAAGGACAAACCAAAACCAAACTCGGTAACTCCGATGTAGCGGGAGCGGTAAGTCAGGTGGTAAGCGAAATGCTTGACAACTTTCTTCAGGAAAATCCCAGAGAAGCGCGTACCATCGTTGATAAAGTCATTTTGGCGGCGAAAGCCCGTATTGCGGCCCGCAAAGCCCGCGAAATGGTACAACGTAAAACCGTGTTGGGAGGAGGAGGATTACCGGGTAAATTGGCCGACTGTTCTGAAACCGATCCATCACTGTGTGAGTTATACTTAGTGGAAGGGGACTCCGCAGGTGGTTCCGCCAAACAAGGCCGTAATCGTGCTTTTCAGGCAATTTTGCCGCTTAGAGGTAAGATTTTGAATGTAGAGAAAGCGCAGGAATACAGAATCTACGAAAACGACGAAATCAAGAATATGATTACTGCGTTGGGAGTGCATTTTGGTCGCGAAGGTGACGAAAGAGCCCTCAACATGGAAAAACTGCGTTACCATAAAATCATCATCATGACCGATGCTGACGTGGACGGTAGCCACATTCGTACGTTGATTTTGACGTTTTTCTTCCGTTATATGAAAGACCTGATTGACAACGGTTATATCTATATTGCACAACCGCCGTTGTATTTGGTCAAAAAAGGAAAAGAAGAACGCTATTGCTGGACGGAAGCACAACGTGAATTAGCCGTGCGTGAAATTGGTGGCGGGAAAGAAGACAGCGTCTATACTCAGCGTTACAAAGGTTTGGGGGAAATGAACCCTGAGCAGTTGTGGGAAACAACCATGAACCCGGAGCATCGCAGTTTGAAGCAAGTGGGAATTGAATCGGCTGCCGAATCAGACCACTTATTCTCTATGCTCATGGGTGACGAAGTAGCCCCGCGTCGTGAGTTTATTGAGCGCAATGCTAAGTATGCCCGCGTGGACGTATAAAAAGCAAAGCCATGTCAATTATTAAATTACCATTGCATTACGAAGGGTCACAGGGAGAAAAAGTGCTTTATACACTTTTTGATTCAGGAGCAACATTTTCGTGTATTAGCCCTGATGCTGCTGAAGATTTAGCTATATTGGAAAAACTATTCAGACCATTGGATGTAGCAACTGCGGCGGTTGGGCATTATCTTAGAATTGAAGAGCGTATTTCCGTTGATTTTTATATCAATGATGTACGGTTATCTGATGAATTTTATGTAGTGCCGGGACTCTCAGAAGATGCCATTCTTGGAGTAAATACATTTCAGAAATGGCGAATTAAATTAGATTTTGAGCATGATACCGTCATCGTTGATCCCAAAGTGGCGAAGGCAATGTTGAAATAACTTTTGTTAAGAAAACGTTAATTAAAGCCATTCGTCCCCCTGACGAGTGGCTTTTTGTCGTTATAATCCTATTTTTGAAAAAATAATTAAACTATGCCCAATTCCGATAGTCGTAAAACTAATATAGCCTCTTTGTTCTCTTTCGTTCGAGACCGCCGGGAAACCAAGGAAGGAAAACCTGCCGAAGAAGAAGATCGCTTTGCCCGCTCAGTGGAGAGGGTTAGCCAAACCATTGAGCAAAGTAATTTTATCAGTCGTGACCTAAGCTGGTTGCAATTTGATTTTCGCGTCTTAGACCAAGCCCGAAGCACTCGTCGAACGTTGTTTGAACGTATGAAGTTTTTGGCGATTTCGGACTCTAACTTAGACGAGTTTTTCACGATTCGGGTAGGCAGTTTGTACAATTACTTAGACTACGGAAAAGAACGGGTAGATTATTCGGGATTGAGGGAAGTGCCTTTCAAAAAAGCCCTGATGTCTGCTATTCATAAGTTTACCCAAGAACAGGATGATGTTTTTGCTAATGAACTGGTGCCTCTTTTTGAGGAGCATAATCTGAAAATAGGCCGTTGGGATGATTTGGAAGAGGAAGAAAGAAAGGAAGTGGGGAAGTATTTCGACCGTACCATCTATCCGATGCTGACACCCATGCTATTTGACTACACGCACACTTTTCCCGTTTTGTTAGCCAAAACGCTGATTTTTGCGGTAGTGACAAATACCAACGAAGACAGCAAAGTAGAAGAAGAAAATCGCAAAATATCCTTTGTTCAGATACCTGCTAACTTACGACGTTTTTATACTATTGAGCGTAAAGACGGCGTCCTTCTTTTCATTCCGATAGAAGAAATCATTCGCCACGAACTGAGAAAACTGTATCGAAATGTCGAGATACTCGATATGCACTTGTTCAGAATTGTGCGAAACGGAGATTTTTCTATTGAGGAAAACGACGACGTAGAAACGGACTTTTTGGACGAGATAAAACAAAAATTGAAGACACGGCGTCTCGGTCGGGTGGTTCGGATGGAGATTGAGCCCGGTGTGTCGGAATGGTTACTTAACTTGCTCAAAAAGCGCTGGGAAATAGACGATTACAATGTGTTTACCTGTGCTCACTTGCTTGATTTTACCTGCTTATGGCAAATCATCAAACACCCTGAATTTGCTCAACTGGCTCCCCCACCTCCGGCCCCTGTACCTCCATTGGGTTTAAGTAATCTCCAAATTACAGAGAATATCTTTGAAACTATCAAAGAAGGGGATGTCATGCTTCACCATCCTTATAATAACTTTGAACCCGTACTGCAGCTGTTGGAAGATGCTGCCGAAGACCCGAATGTGTTGGCTATCAAGCTGACTATCTATCGATTGGCTAAAAAATCGCGTATTACGGCGGCGCTCTTGAAAGCGGCCGAAAACGGAAAACACATATCGGTACTTTTTGAAGTAAAAGCGCGTTTTGATGAAGAAAATAACATCCGCGAAGCACAGCGACTTCAGAAAGCGGGTTGTTTTGTGATTTACGGAATCAGCCGTTTCAAGACCCATACGAAATTGCTTCAAATCGTTCGTGCTGAGGAGAATGGCGTGGTGAGTTATTCCCATTTGGCCAGCGGAAATTATAACGAAGAAACAGCCAAATTGTACACTGACATCGGTTTGTTGACGTGTGATGAGGTGTATAACCGCGACATTACGGAGTTTTTCAACGTAATTACCGGCCATTCACTCCCAAATCAATACCAATATTTATTGACTGCTCCGCGCGATATGCGCAAGCAGATTATCAAACTGATTCAGCAGGAAGCGACCAATGCCAAGGAAGGATTGCCGAGCGGTATTTGCATTAAAATCAACTCTTTGGAAGACAAAAGTACCATTGAGGAATTGTATAAAGCCTCGCAGGTAGGGGTATTGATTCGTCTGATTGTGAGAGGAATTTGCTGCCTTCGTCCAGGTCGTCCCGGATTGAGTGAAAACATTACTGTGCGTTCTATTGTAGGTGATTTTTTAGAACATACGCGTATTTTTTATTTTCACAACAACGGAAATTCGAAAGTGTATGGCGGTAGCGCCGACGTCATGGTTCGCTCCTTTGACCGTCGGATTGAGTCTATGTTTGCTTTTGTGAATCCTCGCGTGAAGCAACAGGCCATTCATATTTTGGACTATAACCTTCGTGACAACGTCAACTCCTATGAGTTGTTGGAAGATGGCAATTATATAAAATGTGCCATACCAGAAGAGGGCGAAACCTTCAATATTCATGAGCGTTTCTTTGAGGTAACCTTGGAAGAGGTGATGAAAACGCAACTCTTTTTTCAACCAAGACCACAGGAAGAGCCTTCTGCGGAATCCCCCCTTACCGAAATAGAATCCGAGGCCTAATCGCAATGAGGAATTATTTTAAAGTACTGATTTTTATACCCGTTCTTTTGTACGTTACTGAAAAAAGTTGGGCGCAATCCAATAAACGTAAAGCCTTGTTTGTCATTGTAGATGGAATAGCTTCAGACGTCATTGAGAAGCTTGATTTGCCTAATTTGAAGGCTATTGCCAAAGAAGGTGGTTATACCCGTGCGTATGTGGGCGGTAAAAAAAATACGTATTCGCAAACACCTACCATCTCGGCAGTAGGATACAATAGTCTCTTAACGGGGACATGGGTGAATAAGCACAATGTATGGGACAACAGCATCGAAGACCCAAATTATCACTATTGGACTATTTTCCGCTTTTTTGAAGAGCAATATCCGCAGAAAAAGACCGCTGTTTTTTCAACGTGGCTCGACAATCGTACAAAATTGATTGGGGATGGATTGCCGCAGACCGATCGCCTGAAAGTAGACTATTTTTTCGACGGTTTTGAGTTAGATACCTTACAGTTTCCGCACGATAAGGAAGCCAATTACATTCATCAAATTGATGAAAAAGTAGTGGATGAGGCGTCCCAATACATTCAAAATGAAAGCCCCGACCTGTCGTGGGTCTATTTGGAATATACTGATGATATGGGACATAAATACGGGGATAGTGAGCAGTTTACCAAAGCTGTTCAACTAATGGATAATCAAATGGGACATTTGTGGAAGGCGATTCAATACCGTCAGAAAAATTTCGGAGAAGAGTGGCAACTGTTTATCACTACCGACCACGGGAGAGATACTGCAAGCGGAAAAAATCACGGGGGGCAATCCGACCGTGAGCGCAATACGTGGATGGTGACCAATGCTAAAGCGTTGAATAGTTACTTTTTGGGAAAAACAGGTATTGAAGCTATTCCGGGGGTGGTGGATATAATGCCAACCATTGCGCAACATCTACAAATCTCTATTCCCAAAGAGCAGGCGTTTGAAATAGACGGTACGCGTTTGACGGGCAAATTGTCACTCATTAATTCCAACGTTAAAAAGGAAGTAAACAGCATTGAATTGACTTGGAAAGCGCTGGAAAAAGAAGGAATGGTAAAGATTTGGTTATCAACGACAAACAACTTTGAGCAGGGCGGTGCAGACCGTTATCTGCTGATGGATGAAGTGGCGGTCAGTAATGAAAAAGTAGTTATTGATATTTCAAAAATTCCCTCAAAACTCTACAAGATTGTGTTGGAAGCAAAGTACAATTCGCAAAATAAATGGATAGTGGAATAAAGCGATAGTTCCAACCTTTCAGCGAATTCAGGCGTCATGTAGTTAGTGAGACAATAGTTAGATGTTTCACCAAACTGAGAATACTAATTATGACGCTAATGAAAAATTTGTTTTTGATTGGTTTGGTAGCATTGATTGAAGTGCAATGCAAATCAACTTCGCAAGATGCCCTGCTGAGTCCTCAGGGATGCGCTTCTGAAAAACCCACACTGATTGGACCATGGGCAATGACCGAGTTTCGATACTACGGTGGATGCTGTCCGGTGATTGTAGACTCAACTTGGAAAAAAGCGACTGACAATTCGTATTTCGTAGAATTTACTTCGGATGGCAAGTTGAAAGTGACTGACAATACACCCGGAGTCAGTAATGGATTGATAGCAGCTACACCTGCTCACTTAGTAACTGACTATACTTTTGACGGAAAAGAAATTACGTTGAACGAGCAGATTTTAGGCGGAAGTTTGGCTTATAAAAAAGTGGGAGTATCCAAGTTGACCACTACTGAATTGGTACTCACGATACTTGTTGGAAAAGAAGGGGAGACCAACGCCCGTAAATTTATACGAAGTTGTCAGTAAATGGAAGGTCAGCCACATTTTTGCGGCTGATCTTCCATTTTATTACTCAAAAAACGGCACGCCTTTTGGCGCGTACTTGCGCATTCCTTCTTCGTTGATCTCAACACCGATACCGGGTTTTTCAGAAAGTGGAATATAGCCGTCTTTCACCATTGGCCCGTCAAAGGTTACTATTTCTTTGAACATAGGGTCTTCGTGGAAATAAATTTGCCACTCCAAAATTAAAAAGTTAGGTACGGAGGCGCATACGTGGGCCGAGGCCATCGCGCCCAAATACGAGGCAACCATGTGGGGAGCAAAGGGTACGTAATAGAGGTTTGCCAAGTTGGCAATGCGTTGACCTTCACCGAGTCCACCTGCTTTTTGAAGGTCAGGCATAATGATGTCCACGGCGCCAAGTTCCAATAATTTTCTGAATCCGTGTGCCAAATAGTGATTTTCTCCCGCACAAATGGGCGTTTGAGTAGAATCGCGGACGATTTTATAGGCTTCCGGGTTTTCGGCAGGAAAAGGTTCTTCCAAAAACAGCAATTTTAACGGCTCCATCATCTTGGCAACCCGTTTGCCCGTCGTTGTGTCGTAGCGCCCGTGCATATCTACGCAAATATCAATCTTGGGTCCAACGGCTTCGCGCACAGCAGCGATTTGATTGTACATTCGCTCCAACTCCATGTTGTTGGCCGTCCAGTTATACACATCGTATTTGTTGGGGTCATTGCGCTCATCAATATCGTATTTCACGGCATTGAAACCCATTTTTACGGCTGCTTTAGCGCTTTGGGCAAAGGCAGCAGGTCCTGTTTCTGTCGTGCGATAAGCTCCGGTATCGCAGTAAACCCGAATTTTGTCCCGAAATTTTCCGCCCAATAATTGATAAACCGGCAATCCGAGGGCTTTTCCTACCAAATCCCAAAGCGCCGATTCAACGGCCGACAAAACGGCAATGTACATTCCTGCCTGAGCTCCTTCAAAGAAACCGGCGCGTCGAACGTCTTCAAAAAGTCGGTGAACATTCAGCGGGCTTTTACCTTTAATACGTTCCCCCATCATCTTGACCAGATGGTAGGTGCCGGGCGTAGCATCCACTCCTTCTCCACACCCATGAATCCCCTGATTGGTATGGACTTTCACAAATAGACTGTGGCCACCCCGAGTAAACCCACATTTTATATCCGTTATTTTTAAATCAGAAGGAGCCGAAGATAGGGGAGCGCGCTCAACGGCCGTTTCGAGCCCTTGCCCAAAACTGCTGAAAGTGGAAAGCCCAAGGGCGGTAGAAATGGCACTTTTAGTCAAAAAATCGCGGCGGGAAGTCATTTTGAGTGTAAAGGTTAAAGTGGAAAGGGTAGAGAGAAGTTGTAAATAATATCACCAAGTCCGTTTTTTCAGGTATTCCTGAATTTGCTCTTTCGGTACGGGAAGTTCGTTGATGTGGGCGTTGAGCCACTGCGAAAAATCCTTTTCTATATCGTCCGACCAACGATTGTCAATTTGTCCGGCAGTGTATTTCTGTTGGCGTAATCGTTCATGGCCAAACATATCACGCAAACGCACAATTTCAGAAGTAGTAACCACTTTTTCTGCCAAATGCGGCGGAATAAAGGTAACGGCACCGTCTCGTCCCAAAACTACGTCGCCGGGCATAACCATGACTTTTCCAATGCGTGTGGGATGATTGATTCCCACTAAGGTGGTGTTTAACTCTCCATCGGGGTTGTTGAGGTGGTGCGAAGGATGGTAAGTACGGAAAAACGAAGTAAAACCACCGATTTCTTTCAAACCTGCAATGTCTCTAACAGCTCCTTCATAGACAATTCCATTGCCTGATTTGGCATAAATGGAATTCCCCAAGTTATCGCCAATCGTTGGACCATTTTCGTGAGCACCAAACTGATCTACTACATACACATCGCCTTTCACCAGCAAATCAATCGGCCACGAGTTTTGCGACTTAATACGTCCGTCTTTTTCGTGCCCTTTTTTATCAATGACGCGGTGAACATCGGGCCGACCCGGCATGAACGTAGCGGTTAAAGCTCGGCCTACCAACACGCTGTCAGGATTGATGCATTGCCAGCCTTCGGCATATTGGAACTTGTAATTTTCGCCTTTCATGACGGCCCATGCTTCTTCGTGGGTGACGAGTCTCATGCGTTTTAGGAGCGCATCCGACACTTTGGGTCGTCCGTCAGCAAAGCGTTCGCCTTTCCATTCGGGAGTGAGAAACAGGAGTTCTTCTTTGGAAATTTGTTGGGCAACAAGAGAGATGCTCAGGCTTAAACAAGCCCAAAATACACTCAGTGAGCGTATATGTTTCATAGAATCGAAGGGTTTATACTTAAAAGGAGAATTTAAGTATAAAAGAGAAATGGACGAGAAAGCTACTTTGGAAAAGTAATATGTATAGATAGAATAGTAAAAAAAAGAGATTACTTGCTTAATTGCTGACCAATAAGTTGAGCGGCGGTGCGCACGCCGATGGTAAAACCGAAAAAGGGACCGAAGTCTTGGCCTGCCATAAAACTTGTGAAAAACAAGCCGGGGATATTACTTTGAAAATGGGAGTCTAAAGTTGGAAAACTGTTTGAACACTGAAGAGCAGACAGCAAATTGGGATTCAAAAACGGCACTCGATTCGTTTCCACTTTGTAACCAGTCGCTGTTATGATGTGATCTACTTCCAGTATTTCACCGTTGCTTAACTCAATTTTTACTGAATCAGCAGGGGTTATTTCTGCTTTGACTACTTGGGTATGCGGATGAAGATAGACATTGGGATGGTGGACACTCTCGTCGAGCCACGGTTCTACTTTTAAACGGCCTTCAGCCCAGAGTTTATAGAGGTATTTTTCCTTGTCTTCACTGCTTAATTCACGAAACCAAGTAGGATGTTGACCAATGTTGTTTACGACATCCATTACCCAATTCCAGTGGGCAACTGCAAATTGGGGTGTATCATGTCGATAACTTACATGAACTTCTGAGGCTCCTTTTTCGTGAAGGAGGGCTGTCCATTCAAACGCACTTTGGCGTCCTCCAATTATCAAAACCCACTTCTGAGCAAATTCCTCTAAATGAACAGTTTGGCAGGTGTGAGAAAATTTGCCCTTGGGTAAAATGACTGATAATTCATTGGGTGTGAAGGCGAAATACTGAAAACCTATCGCTACGACCACATTTTGGGCTTTTATGGTACTGCCGTCGTCTAATTTTGCCGTAAATCCCTGAGCCGTTTGTTGTAAATCCACCACATAAGCAGAATGTATCGAAGGTTGAGTTTGCTTCAGGAACCAACGGACATACTCCAAATAAAAATCTGGCGGTGTATCAAATGTAATGCTGCCTCTCCAAGTTGAATTGCCAAAAGCACCAACCAATCGCCAAGTTGTGCCACTTGTCCAATTTGGAAAAGGATAGCGACTTTCTGACCAGCCGGCTGACCCT
>Ga0247843_1002701_pt1 | contig 31247 bp, 27 predicted proteins | sample LaCruzMarch2017__FD_192420 | JGI IMG/M metagenome (GOLD analysis project Ga0247843, IMG submission 192420) | Freshwater microbial communities from meromictic Lake La Cruz, Castile-La Mancha, Spain - LaCruzMarch2017_8m | ecosystem: Environmental > Aquatic > Freshwater > Lake | place: Spain... | reverse complement strand
ACGCTCAAGACGAACGTCGAGGAACTGGCCTCAAGGCGCGCTTCCACCCCTCGCCATGCCTTACCAAGCCCCAGCAATTGTCCAAATGTTTCCTCGGGTGTCATCGCACGGCATCATCCAGTGGCCGTCAAGCCTCCCCCCGATTCCACTGGAAATAGCGAGGAACCGTTCATTTTTTTTGGCTCATTGTAAAACTATGAACAGTTTTCACTTTGACAAAAGGGAATTTACTTGTAGTCTCATAGACTTGGACTCCAGCGGTGGAGCAACAGCTTGTTGATTCCGGCATACATGTATTTTGGGCCACCCTCGGACTATTAACATACGGGTGATAGGACCAATAATAACCACATACCAAAAATTGATCTCCGCCATGTAATTGGCCTGAGCCGCTTTCTCCACATGTCATTTCCACGCCATTATACGACGTGCAATCTTTACCTCCGGCAATAAAGGTGCAGCCGACAAGCAAAATTCCGAAGTTGAACAATTTTTGTAGTTTCATGTTTGTGCATTTTAGATTTATTTACTTAAACAAAATTAATTGGTGGGGATTGGAGAGAGCTGACTGGGGTCGTGGGGCGGCCCAGGGAATGCCTAATTTGTGGCTTGAGGAAAGTTCGCGAGCCGACATCCCATCTGTCATCCACGTCGGCACGTCGGCACGTCGGCAGTGAACGTCACCCTGTCCGCGAGAGGTCCAGCGCGATGATAGAGCTGGGATCACCAGAGCGGCAATGCCTGCTTCGGGCCATGATTGGTTACCAACGCACACCACGGGCTGACTACCGAAACTTCGGCGCAGATTCCTTGGGTGGTGGTGATTTCTCAATTGTTTAGATTGATGGTACCTCCCGTTTCCGCAAGCCAAAAACCATAGGGGTCCTCACTATTGACACAAATCCCTCAGCGTCCCGACTTCATCCGGTTTGACGGTTTCGCCCCCAGCAGGTTGGAGACGTAGGTCCAAACCCCCATTCTCAGACGACGGGCGATCCAGGCGAGGGTCATCGTGGTCTCGTGACGGAGCCGACGGGCGATCCTCACCTTGTCCGGGTCGCCCTTGCGGCGTTGGGACAGATCGTTCTCTTCCCAGCCGAGCGCGGCCAATTCCTCGCGAACCAATCGTTCGGCCTTGGCCTCCTCGCTTTCCTGCCGCTCGGTTCCGTAGTTCTGCGCCCCCACGCGCTCCGAGGCTTTCGCCAGCAGGTCCTCCTTCAGCGCCTTGTCACCGAAGAACCATCCCCTCCGGATGGGCGCCCACTGGCTGCCGTCTCCCTCCTGATGCCGGCGGTCTTCCATCAGCTGCTCGAACTCGCGGCGGACCATCGGGCTTTCTTTGGAGAGTCGCATCTCGCCCATCAGGCGGTCCACGCGCAGCCAGGGCCAACGCCGGGCCTCCGGTTTGAGGTACTCGGCGTGGCTGCTCCAGCGGTAGTCGCGCAGCGGTTGGCCGGCCGGAACCAGGTTCGCACGCACCGGGTTCAGGTGCACGTAGTCGCAGACGGTTCGGAAGTATCCCGGGGCGTTGGGGTCGACCAGCAGTGCCTTATAGCGTCCGCCGAAGAGGTGGCCGGTCAATCCATGCCGGCGGTTGAAGCGCGCGGTGTAGGTGCCGAGAAACCATTTCATGCCCGCAACGAGGTTTCGCCGCGGCGTCTCCACCACGAGGTGAAAATGGTTCGGCATGAGACACAGTGCATGGACTTGCCATTCGGTCTTGGCACAGGTTTCCCCGAGCGTGTCGAGGAAGCGCAGGCGGTCGGCGTCGTCGCGGAAGATGGGTTCGCGCCGGTCACCGCGGTTCATGACATGATAGACCGCACCTTCGTACTCGATGCGCAGGGGACGAGGCATGGACCGAGGTTGCAGGATCGCTGGAAGTTGTGTCAATAGTGAGGACCGACCCCTATGGTTTTTGGCTTGCGGAAACGGGAGCTACCTGTTTCAGGTTTACAAATCTCAATGAAGACTCGTTTTCAGCCGCGCCGTCGTGCCGGTTTTACCTTGATCGAACTCCTGGTGGTGATCGCGATCATCGCCATCCTGGCCGGGATGCTCCTGCCGGCTTTGGGTCGTGCTCGCATGAAGGCCACCGGGGCCAATTGCGTGAGCAACCAGAAGCAGCTCGTGCTTGGTTGGATTCTCTACTCCAACGACAACCAGTCCGACCTGATGCCGCTCCAGGTCCGCATCAACAATGCGCTCGTCGACTTGGTCGGTGGTGGCTATTGGCGCAGTCCCATGCCGGGTCTCTCCGCTGGCATCACTCAAACCGAGGCCCTTCGCCGGGTCTACAACGGCATGAGCAACGCCCCGCTGCAGCAGTACTGCCCGGGCTATCAAGTCTATCACTGCCCTGGCGACTCTCGCATGAAGCTCGCCCCCGGCAGGGGATGGGCCTTTGACAGCTATTCCAAGGCCAATGGCATGAACGGCGGCCAATGGGATGCCTCCATTCCCTACAAAAAGGAGTCCGAGGTCACCAACCCGTCTGAAAGCATGGTTTTTGTCGAGGAGGCCGATTCGCGTGGCTACAACATGGGCACTTGGGTCATCAACACGGCGCCGCCGGGTTGGGTCGACCCTTTCACCATTTTCCACGGTCAGGTCAGCACCTTCGGGTTCCAAGACGGTCACTCCGAAAGCCACAAGTGGGTGGACGGCGCGACCATCAAGGCGGCGAAGGATTCCGGTGCCGGAAAAGACAGCTTCTACTGGGCGGGCGGCACCGCGCGCAACCCCGACTTCCGCTGGGTCTGGGATCGCTACCGGTACGTGAACTGGAAGCCGCTGAACTGAGGCGGATCGGCGAGGTCGGGCCCGGGTTGGACGAGAGGCTCGGCTGTCTGGCCTCCCACAATCCTGAAGGCTCTTCAGGCACGATCCGACGAGGCGCGGGGGAACACCTTCCGCGCCTCTGTCGTTTCAAACTGGCCTCGGGTGACGCCGAGTTGACTGGAGAGTTTGAGTTCCTGCCACAGCGCCTGGCCGGTGATTTCGCCGCGGAGCAAGGCCCGATAGCGGCCGATGACCGTGGCCACCTGTTCGGCCGTTTCGTCCACGAATTCGATCCGAAACACCCGGGCACCGAGGTCGAGGAAGCGGCCCAGGGATTCGGCTCCGGTCTGAGCCCGGGCGTTGAACACCGTATTGCGGCAGCCGCTGTCGGCCTTGAGCGGGTGTTCGGCGCCAGTGCGGTCCCGGAGTTTGACCACGTGCTTGTCGCAAGGACGGCCGCAGTTGGAGTAATCCGTGCCTTGCGAGAGGAAGGCGCAGAAAACGCAATGCTCCATGTGGAAGAGGGGCATGTGCTGGTGCAGCGTCAGTTCAAACCACTCGGGAGGTGCTGCCCGCAACAGCCCGGCCACCTGCTCGGCGTTGAGGTCGTAGCTGACCGTCACGCGTTCGAGTTGCTGATGCGTGATGAACCAATCGGCCGCCAACGGGTTGGCGACATTGAGTGAGAAATCCCCGCGCCTGCGTTGACCGGCGAAGAAGCGCAGGTGCTCCGGGTTTCGCACCAAGTAGCCATCGGCGTTGCTCGAAAGCACCTGCTTGAGAATCCACTCTTCACCGGGTTTGAAAACGCGGGGTGGCGCCACCCAGATTTCGGGTCGTGCGGCTCCGGGAGCGACGCTACAGCCATAGGCCGTGTGAAAGGTCGTCACCGCCTCGCGGTATTTCTTCGGATCCTCGAAGTCGCAGTAAATCGTGGTGACTCCGCAACGTAGGGCTGCATCCAACTGCGCCAGCGAACGCACCAGCACGATGAGTTCGGGCGTCTTCGCGGCTGTGGTCGATGGGACTGTGGGGATGCTGTCGGGCCGGACGGCGGCTGCCACCGAATGGGATCCGGGTGCCGCAGGGAGGAGGTTCCAGATGCGCGGGGTGGCCCGCAGGATCTCCAGTTGGGCAATGGCCTCGCGACGCAGTCGGTTGAGTTCGCTGACGGGTAGGATGAGTGCGCCTTCGAGATGAACCTCCATGCCTCCGAGGTGGAAGGGCGTGCCGCCCAAACGCCCGAGCGAGTCGCCGAGGGATTCGACCGTCATGGGCCGCTTCTGCGCCACCATCAGCAAGATCGATGACGACACCTGTACCACGTGACCCTCGCTGTCCCGCACGATCAAGGTCATGGGCGCTCCGGCGCTGCCATGCACCTCGAAGCGCAGCGGGCGTGTTTGCCGCCGGGCCTCGCCTTCAAAGGTCTTGCGAAGGTCCCGGTTCAGCTCGGGATCATCGGTCTTCCAGAGGCGGTGTCCGGCCTCGATACGTTGGAAATCCACCGCTCCGCTTCCGAAGGTCAACTCCACGAAGCCATCCCGCAGGGGGCGTACGCCGTAAATGCGGCCGCCTTCTTCCGGCAGATCAGGTCGTCCGGCATCGAAGCCGACACCATCACCCGGTTTGAGCGGTCCTTCGAGCCGGAGTCGAACGGCATTGGGTCCCACGGCGGAGACCTCGCCCAGATAGACGCCCCGCTTTTTGCCGAAGCGGGCATGGGCCAGCTCCTGATTGTTGATGCCCCGAAACCATCCTGTGTAAAGCCCGCGGCTGAAGGCCATTTCCAGTTCGTAGCGGGACTCGGAAGAGGATCCGGCCGATGCTGAGGCGGCCAATTGGTCCAGAGCCCGCCGATAAACCCGGGTGATGCTGGCCACGTATTCGGCCGACTTGAGACGGCCCTCGATCTTGAGGGATCGGACTCCGGCCCGCACGAGGTCGGGCAGCACTTCGAGCCCGGAAAGATCCTGGGGCGAGAGCAAGTAGCGCCGGTCTCCAAGGTCCACGGTCTGGCCGTCGGAGACCAGCTCGTAGGGCATGCGGCAAGCCTGGGCGCACTCGCCGCGGTTGGCGCTGCGGCCACCGAGAGACTCGCTGGTCAGGCATTGTCCAGAGTAGGCGACACACAATGCCCCATGTACGAAGACCTCCAACGGCAATGGGGCCGGGGTTCCGGCCACCGAGGCTTGATCGCGTTGGGCGGTTTGGATGGCTTCGATCTCCCGGATGGAATTCTCACGGGCCAGCACCACCAGCTCGCACCCCAGCGCGCGGGCGAACTCCACGCCGGCCGGGCTGGTGACGGTGAGTTGCGTGGATCCGTGGATCGGGAAATCGGGGGAGATCCGGCGGATGAGTCGGCAAATGCCGACATCTTGCACGATGGCGGCATCGACGCCCGCCGAAATGACCGAGCGCAGATAATCCTCCGCGTCGGCCAGTTCGTCGGTGAAGACCAATGTGTTGAAGGTGACATAGCCGCGGACGCCGCGTCGGTGCAGGAACTCCATCAACGCGGGCAAGTCGGCCTCGGTGAAGTTCCTGGCCCGCATGCGGGCATTGAAGCGGTCGAGGCCGAAGTAAATGGCGTCGGCGCCGTTTTCTACGGCCGCGCGGGCGCAGTCCCAGTCGCCGGCGGGAGCCAGGAGTTCGGGCAGTTTCAGCGGAGGGAGGGCAGCCGTTTCGGTCACGAGGCCAATACCGTATCAGGAGCGCGAGCCGCCGGGAAGACACGCCGAATTCGGACTCGCGGACCTCCTTCAAATCGCCTTCTGCTTTGTGCCGGAACCCGACCCGGGGCATGGTGTCCGTATGAACCACTGGAAGGGCCGTCTTTGGGTGTTGGGATGGTTGTTGGCAATCGTGAAGATGCCGTGCGGGTTGCTGGCCGCCGAAGAAGCCTGGACACCGCTCTTTGATGGCAAGACCCAAGCGGGATGGGCCAGCACCCCCTTTGCCGGTGCCGGTGAGGTGGAGGTGCGCGACGGCACTTTGATCCTCAACCAAGGCATCCTGACCGGAGTGAACTGGACCAACGACTTTCCTGCCGTCGATTACGAACTTTCCCTGGAGGCGCAGCGAGTTCTGGGGATCGATTTCTTCTGCGGCCTGACCTTTCCGGTGGGGACCAATCACTTGTCGCTCATCGTCGGAGGCTGGGGCGGCAGTGTGGTGGGGCTTTCGAACATCGATGGCGATTCTGCCAACCAGAACAGCACCACGCACTTGGAACGCTTTGAAAGCGGTCGTTGGTATGCGCTGAAGTTGCGCGTGGTGAGCACCAACGTGGCGGTGTGGCTCGACGGCAAGCAAATCATCGATTTGGACACGCGCGGCAAGACTCTGTCCCTGCGCGAGGGCGAGATCGAGCGCAGCAAGCCTTTAGGAATTGCCTCCTGGAGCACCACGGCTGCCGTGCGCCAAATTCGCTGGCGTTCCCTGGCCCCGGCCAAGGCTCCACTTCAAACCGCTTTGCCGCCCGAGACTCGTGCGGCAATGGATCGCCTGGTGTCCGCCATGGGAGCTTCCCGTGAGGGTTGGGATCGCTTGGCTGAACTGTGCGACACCTTCGGAGCGCGCCCGAGTGCGTCACCTGCTCTGGAATCCGCCGTGGATTGGATTTTGGAGCGGATGCGCCGCGACGGGTTGGAAAATGTCCACGGCGAGCCGGTGGTCGTGCCCCGCTGGGAACGCGGGCTCGAGTCGGTCGAGATGCTTGCGCCACGCCGTGAGCGCCTTCCGATGTTGGGCTTGGGTGGCAGTGTGGGCACGCCGCCCGGCGGCATCACCGCTCCAGTCAGCGTGGTGACCAACTTTGCCGAATTGGCGCAGCGGGCCGCCGAGATCCGGGGTCGGATTGTTGTCTTCAATGTGCCTTTCACCGAGTACGGCGAGACCGTCCGCTTCCGATCTCAGGGAGCCATCGAGGCGGCCAAGGCCGGTGCCGTGGCCAGTCTCATTCGTTCGGTGGCCGACGACTCACTGCGTACTCCCCATACCGGTGCCATGCGCTATGAGGACGGGGTGACCAAGATCCCGCACGCAGCCCTCACCCCGGAAGACGCCGGACGCATTGCCCGGGAGGTGGCCCGTGGCCGTACGGTCACACTGCGTCTGGAAATGTCTGCGGCCGAGCGTGGCGTGGTGACCAACCGGAATGTGATCGCCGAAATCCGGGGTCGCGAAAAACCCGATGAAGTCGTAGTGCTTGGAGGGCACATTGATTCATGGGATGTGGGTCAGGGGGCTCAGGATGACGGCGGTGGTTGTGTGGCAGCCTGGGAAGCGGTGCGCTGGATGAAGAAGCTCGGCCTCCAGCCGCGACGCACTGTCCGTTGCGTCCTTTGGACCCATGAAGAATGGGGCGGTCGTGGAGCTCAGGGTTATCGGGATACGCACGTCGCCGAGTTGGGACGGCACATCGTCGCTCTCGAGGCCGATGCCGGTACATTCACTCCCAAGGGCTTTGGTTTCACGGGCAGCGCAGCAGCCCGAGCGATGCTGGCCCCGGTGCACGCCTTTCTGGGGGAGCGATTGGGTGCGGGTCTGGCGGATTCTCGGGGAGTGGCCGCCGACATTGCGCCGCTCCTGGAGCGGGGTGTTCCGGTGATGTCCTTGCACGTGGACCGGGCCCGTTATTTCCGCGTGCACCACACCGAGGCCGACACGGTGGACAAGGTGGATCCGGAAGCGCTGGCCCGTTGTTCAGCGGCCATGGCCGCGATGGTTTATGCTATCGCGGACCTGCCCGAGGCGCTGCCGCGCTGAGAGACCACCCGAATTTCGTGGGGCTCATTGAACCCCAAGAACCCCAGTCGCGGCTCAGTGCCCTTCAGCGCTGGGGCCGGCGGGCTCCGAGGAAGCGGGGCTTCCAGTAGGTGTCATCCAGCGAGGCGAAGCTCACCCCCAAGCCGGCGCTGCTGTGGGTGAAAGACCGATCCCCCACGTAAATTCCCACGTGGATGGGCGACAGGGAGTTGAGGTCACCGAAGAAGACGATGTCGCCCGGCTCGAAGGCGGCAATGCCTACCGGCTTGCCCGAGGTCCATAGCTCGGTCGGGGTCTTCGCCAGAGCGCTCGCGGAGACCTCTTTGTGGAGCTGTACCACGTAGCCCGCGCTGTCGGCTCCCTGTCGGTCTGCCCCGCCCTCGCGGAATGGAGTGCCCCGCCAGCCCTTGGCGGCAGTGACCCAGTCATTGGTGGCCTTGGGTTCCCGATACGGCCGCAAGGGCGAAGCCAGCAACAGGGCAGTGGGCTGGACTTCGGGCACGGAGCTGAGCGGAGTGGGCGGGTTGAGTTCCGGGCGGAAGCCGGCCGGCGGATCGACCGTGTAAACCGGGGCGGTGGGTCGGTACGGAAGTCCGGTTGAGGTCACCACGGCCTCGTTGCCCTGGGGCACGGTCATGCGGGACTGCGCCTTGGAGCCGAAGGAACCGCAGCCGGAGGTGATCGATAGGGCCAGCAAGGTGGTCAGCAGTGCAGCCGGGAGTGGCGTCGGGGTGCGCGTCATGAGGAATTACGGGTTGGCAGGACGGAACTCGGTCTGAGCCTTGGGGAGAAGTTGTTGGATCTTGGCGATACGCTGTTGGTCGAGCGGGTGGGTTCGCAGGAACCACGGTGTCTGGCTGCCGGCCGCTTGATTGTGAGCGGCGAAACGTTCCCAGAAACCCACAGCTTGTTTGGGATCATACCCGGCGCGGGCCATGAGGATGAGACCGATTTCGTCGGCGGAGCTCTCCTGCATCCGGCTGTGGGGCAGTGCAACGCCTACTTGAGACACCGGCGCATAGAGTTGCTGGAAGTAAGGGCCGTATTCGCTTTGCGACATGGCCGTGCCTCCGAGGATTCCTGCCAACTCGAGGCCCTTGGCCATGCTCATGCGCTCTCCGCCGTGACGGGCCAGGGCGTGGGCCACCTCGTGTCCGATGACTGTGGCCAAACCGGCTTCATCCCGGGTGACGGCTAGGATGCCCGTGTAGACCCCGACCTTGCCGCCCGGCAGGCAGAAGGCATTGGCCTGCGGACTGTCGAAAAGCACGAATTCCCATTGTGCATTGGGCAGGTCGGCCACGGCGGCGATCCGGCGACCTACCTTTTCGAGCAACGCCTTCTGGGCGGCGTTCTTGCTGATGGGTGTTTCTTTCTTGAGCGAGTCGAAGGCGCTGAGCCCCAGGGCGACTTCTTGGCTGGCCCCGGTGACCATGAATTGCTTTCGCCCGGTCACCGGCTCGGTGACGCAGCCGGCAGCGACGAGAGCCATGCTCAGGAGCAGGCACTGGTGGGTTTGCAGGCGCGTCGATTTCATGGTTTGAGAGAAAATCACAAGATGGCCTCCGGAACAAGGCGGACCGACTCCCGGATGGGCTGCATCGGGGTGATTCTGTTTTGAGGCGGGGGTATCCAGCGGTGCGTCGCTTGGTAGGTAGGTTCGTCAACGCCCCTTGCGTGGAGCCTCGAGCCGGATGGCGGCCGAACGCCCGTGGCCGTCGAGGCCTTCCAGTCCAGCAAACGCCGCGACCCCTTTGAGGGCCTTGCGCAGCGCGGGCTTGGAGTACTCCACCACACTGGTGCGGCGCTGGAATTGATCGACGGTGAGTCCGGCGAAGCTGCGACCGGCACCGCCGGTAGGCAGCACGTGGCTGGGGCCGGCGACGTAATCGCCCAAGACTGTGGGTGAGCCCTGGCCGAGGAAGATCGCGCCCGCTGCGTGGATCCGCGGGACCAACGCCCTCGGGTTGCGCGTCATGATTTCGCAATGCTCCGGGGCCAGTCGGTTGACCAGCACCACGGCCGCATCGAGATCGCGGACCTGAATCAACCAGGTGTTGGCATCGAGGACCTTCTGGATGAATTCCCGGCGCCCCAGTTTGGGCAACTGCCGCGCGATTTCCTTCTCCACGGCCTTCAATTGGGCGGCAGAGGTGGTGACCATCCAGACCCGCTCGTGGCCGGAACCATGCTCTGCTTGGGCGAGCAGGTCGGCCGCGACGAAGCGGGGGTCGGCCGAGTCGTCCGCCAGCACCAGGGTCTCACTGGGGCCGGGAAGCAGGTCGACCGAGACATGCCCGAAGAGCAGTCGTTTGGCAGCCACCACGTAGGCGTTGCCCGGACCAAAAACCTTGTGGACCGGCCGGATGGTCTCGGTGCCATGGACCATCGCGGCGATGGCCTGGGAGCCGCCGACCCGGTGGATCTCGGTGGCTCCAGCGAAATTGGCCGCGAAGAGCAGGGCCGGATTGATGGTGCCGTCCTTGCCGCAGGGCGTGCAGACCACGATCTCCGGGCACCCGGCCACCTTGGCCAGCGTGATGGTCATCAGCGCCGTGGATACCAGCGGCGCGGTGCCGCCGGGGATATACACGCCAACCCGTTGGAACGGTTGGAACACCTCGCCCACCTGGGCGCCATGGGAGTTCTTGGCCGACCAATCCCGGCGGCGGGAGCGCTTGGAGAAGGAGGCGATGTTCTTGGTCGATTCGGCCACGGCGGCACGCAGTTCTGGCCCGGCCATGAGCGAGGCCTGCATGCGTTCAGCCTGGGTTACCAGAATTTGGTCCGGCGTCAGGGCGGCTCCGTCGAAGCGTTGGGTGAACTCGACCAAGGCCGCATCTCCGCGGGAGCGGACCGCCTCGATGATGGCGCGTGTGCGCTCCTCGATGACGGGGTCGAAGAGGGACGAGGCGGCGGCAGCCTGGTTCAGGCGCGCGTCATGGTCGGCATCCGAGGCGCGGACGATATGCATGCAGGGGAGGGTATGGGGGAGAGCGTTGAAGTCAAAACAGGCAGGTGCGCACGCAGGTGCGCGGTGGGACGGTCGGGGTGCGGGTGAATGGCCCCATTACTTGATGCCCTTGAGGCGTTCTTCCCAGACCTTGTGGAGATCGACCGTGGCGACCACGTCGCGCAGGCAGTATTCGGCGATATCGCGGTGGCGGCCTTCGGCCAGCAACGAGCTGACATCCATGCCGCTGATGCCCATGGCCTTGGGGGAAGGGATCCCGAAGGCCTTGCAGTAGAAATCGAGGTTGAACTTGCGGGCAGCACCCTCGCGGCCACTGACATTGTAGAAGGTGAACTGTTCGGCCAGGTCGCAGTGGGGCTCGGTTTGGTAGCGGTAGCCCAGCCAGTCCTTGCGGGTGATGGGCACGTTGAGCAGCGCCGAGCGGAGGTACAGGAACGGGACGTCGAAGCCGCGGCCGTTGAAGGTCACGATGCTGTCGTAGCGTTTGGCGACATCCCAGAAGGCGGTCAGGAGTTCCACCTCATCGACCTGGGGGGCGAATTCCACGGCCGAGCCCTCGGTATCGGCTTCCTCCAGAGCCTCTTCGTCAAAATCGTCGGACTGGTAGAGCACCTGACCCTTGCCGGAGTCGGCATTGATCATGGCGATGCACACCACCTGCGCGGTGAAGGGCCACAGACTGAACTGCTGGGAAATCTCCGCCCGTTTCCGCGCCTTGTCTTCCTCGGTCGGTTGACGTTCGGCCTCGCGGAAAAGGTACTCCTGCTGGACCTCGTCGAAGTGTTCCAGTCCGACGGCAGAGGTTTCGATGTCAAAAACGAGTCGGGGCATGACGGCCGGGTTGTACGCCACCGCCGTGTCAGGACCAAGCGGCAAACCACCACGCCCCTCGGGGTCGCCATTCGGATCGCTCCTTCACACGCCAACAAAAGGTGCTGGTCCCAACCATTTTGAAGCCACTGCCGCCGTCATTCCAGACGGGGTTCAGGGTGTGCGCTGCGGGCGCATCGAACGATCGCATCGATCGCATCGACCGAACTGGGCAAAGGTCGGCACAGGGACTCGGCAGAGCGCCCGTGCCCCGGCGAAATTCAGCGCTGCCGGCTTCTGCGCTCTCCAGGGACCCACCCGCTGCCGGCATGACTGCGCGGCACTCCCGAGGGTCAGTCTTCCGACTCGGATTCGGATTGGGATTCCAATTCCGACTCGGATCCGGGGGCTTCGTTGGACCCTCCAGACTCTTCCACCATCTCTCGGATGACCTTGCGGAAGGCAGAGATGCCTTCGTCGAAAGCCGCCGAAATGGGGAGGACCAAGGTCTTGCGGACCCGTCGCTTGAACGACTTCAGATTGGCCGTCGCGGCTTCTTCATCCATCTTGTTGGCGACCACCAGACGAGGGCGGTCCAACAGGGTCGGGTCGTAGAGTTCCAGTTCTTCGAGCAGGCTGTGGTAGTCGTCCCAAGGGTGCCGGTTGTCCGTTCCGGCCATGTCGAGAAGGATGACCAGGATTTTGCAGCGTGCGATGTGGCGCAGGAAGGCGTGCCCGAGGCCGACATTGAGGTGAGCCCCGGCAATCAAGCCGGGCACGTCACACACCGTCAGTCGGTAATAATCTTCCGGATACTCCAAAATGCCCACCTGAGGCGTCAGCGTGGTGAAGGGGTAGGCAGCGATCTTGGGGCGTGCCTTGGAAATGGCGGTCAGCAACGTGGACTTGCCGGCGTTGGGGTATCCCACCAGTCCGACTTCGGCGAGCATGCGCAGTTCGAGCATGAAATCGCCCTCGTCACCCGGCTCTCCAGGTTGGGCGTATCGGGGAGTTTGTCGGGCAGCGGTGGCGAAATTGCGATTGCCAAGACCGCCGCGCCCTCCCTTGCAAAGGACAAAGCGTTGTCCGTGCTCGGTGAGATCGCAAACTCGCTCACCCTTTTGGGCATCGCGCCGTTGGGATCCGCTCCGGGTGTCCTCTTGTTCTTCCTCGGCGCTGAGATCCAACTCCATGGCCTGCACGCTTCCCGAATGGCGGATCACCGGCCGATCGGCTCCAGCCGCCGGAATGACGAGTGAATCGTCGGTTTCTTCTGCTTCGGTGACCCCTTCGGGCAATTCAGGTTCCCGGTGTACCCGCCAGACGATGGTTCCACATGGCACCTTGATGATCAGATCCTTGCCGGCTTTGCCATCCATGCCTTTGCCCATGCCACCCTCGCCACTCTGGGCCACCAGGTTGGAGACGAAGAACTGTTGGATCAGATTGTTGAGGTCATGGTCGGCCTCCAGGATCACATCGCCGCCTCGGCCGCCATTGCCACCGCTGGGGCCACCTTTGGGAATATAAGCTTCGCGGTGAAAGGCGATGGCGCCTTTTCCTCCATGACCGGCACGGGCGGAAACCTTGACCTCATCAACGAACATAACCTGAGAGTAGGGAGACTGACTAAAAAAGCGAGGCTCCGTGGAGCCAGAGTGGATGAAAAAAGGGCGAGGCCCAATGAGCCTCGCCCAGGAGAGTTTTTTGACCGTGCAGTGTGCCGGACGATCCCGTCAGACCCAAGTCACTGATTTCGGAGAATCAGCCACCGGAAAGAAACTGCCCCACCGTTGCCGCAGTGCGGCTCAGGGGGGGCAGGATTCGATCAGTGCGCAGTCAACCGAAGCGCAATCAGGCGGCCGCGACCGCTTCGACGGGGGGCACGATGCTCACGCGGGAGCGAGCCTTGTCGAATAGGACGGTGCCGTCGGTGAGAGCGAACAGGGTCCAATCGCGGCCGGTGCCGACGTTGGAACCAGCGGAGAACTTGGAACCGCGCTGGCGGACCAGGATGCTTCCCGCGGTCACGAACTCGGAGCCGAACGCCTTGACGCCCAGTCGCTTGCTGACGCTGTCGCGTCCGTTGCGTGAACTGCCTTGACCTTTCTTGTGAGCCATATGCCTAGAGGAGTATTATCCGTTGATCGTTAGCAGCTGATCTTTAGCCGTTGATCTCGGTGACCTTCACCACGGTCAGTTCCTGACGGTGGCCGATCTTCTTGTGATAACCCTTGCGGCGACGCATCTTGAAGGCGACGACCTTGTCGCCGCGGATGTGTTCCACAACATCGGCCTTGATCGTCGCTCCAGCGATGACCGGGTTGCCGACAGTGACGTTGCCCTCCTTGTTGATGAGGAGGACGCGGTCGAAGGTGTGAACCTGACCCGCGGTGGCGGGCAGGAGTTCGATCTCGAGGGTGTCGCCTGCAGCGACGCGGTACTGCTTACCGCCGGTTTCCAGAACAGCGTACATAAAAACTTTCCCCCGACAGGGGGACGTGGAAGGAACCAAACGGGGGCAACGGTGTCAACGCCCGTTTTTTAAAAAGACGAGATCATTGGGTTTGCTCGAGGGGTGGTGCGCTCGAGGGGTGGTGCGCTCGAGGGGTGTATTGTCGTGCCGGTTGACCAAGCCATTCAGAGCGGTGACTCCATGATGGGTTTCAGTCCCGCTGGAGTAAGTCCTGCTGGAGTACCGGCTGGAGTACCGGCTGGAGTACCGGCTGGAGTACCGGCTGGAGTACCGCTGGACCTGAAGGACATGGTTCCGGAACATGGGCACCGCTGGTCGAGTGAAACGCTCAGATCAACCATGAACACAGATCCAAACCCCTTGTCTCCCAGCATTTCCATCGTTCCGACCGACCCGGGGCACGCGGTCTCACTGTGCGAGGCCGTGGGTGAGGTGGCTCGGGAGCGGCGGTGGTTGGCGGCCGTGGAAGCGTTTACCGAAGGGGAGACGCAATTGTTCGTTCAATTGAATCGGGCGGCGGGAGTGCCGCAGTTTGTTGCGCTGTGTGGGCCAAAGGTGGTGGGTTGGTGCGATATTGTGCGCCTGTATCCGTACCCCGGGTACGAGCACAATGGGCGTTTGGGAATGGGTGTATTGGCACCTTGGAGGGGGCAAGGGTTGGGTCGGGGACTGCTGGACCAGGCTTTGAGCGCGGCTTTGGCTGCTGGATTCCGGCGGGTGGAACTGGAGGTCTATGCCTCAAACACTGCCGCACTGGCTCTTTACCAAAGATGCGGGTTCGTGGTGGAGGGGGTCAAAAGGGCCATGCGCGTCCTGGATGGTCGCGTCGATGACGTGGTGCTCATGGCGCGTGCAATAACCGATGGGCCTCCCGAGGTTCTGTCGAACACCGTGGTTTTGAGAGACTCCTCTGCGTGGAAAGTGACTTTGTGAAAAAATTCACAAAACCCACTTGCTGCTGAAGGGATCGAAAACATAGTTTGCGCCATCCGCGGGGAACACTCCCCGCCCTTTTGGTTTATGGATGCAATGTCCCCAGCTGTGATCGGCGGCAAGACCACTACCGAGTTCGGGTATAACTCGAAAATCGAGGGTGAGGTCGTTCATACGACGGTGGATGCAGCCCTCAATTGGTTCCGCAAGAACTCCTTGTGGCCCATGCCCATGGGGTTGGCCTGTTGCGGGATCGAGTTGATGGCTGTCGGTGCCAGTCGCTTCGACATTTCCCGCTTCGGATCGGAAGTGATGCGGTTTTCCCCCAGACAGTCGGATGTCATGATCGTGGCCGGCACGGTGACATACAAGATGGCCCTGGCCGTGCGCCGCATTTATGAGCAGATGGCCGAGCCCAAGTGGGTCATTGCCATGGGTGCCTGCGCTTCCACCGGTGGTATGTACCGGAGTTACGCCGTGCTGCAGGGTGTGGACAATATCATTCCGGTGGATGTGTACGTGGCGGGATGCCCCCCACGGCCCGAGGCGTTGCTCGACGCCTTGATGCGCCTCCAAAACAAAGTGGCCCACGAGCCCATCACCCACGACCTCAAGCGGGATGTCGCCCCGGAGAAGTATGGCCGCATGGGCCTGGAACTGGGCGTCCACGGCGAGGTGTTGCAACAAAAACCCTGATTTCAAGCTCTTTTCCCAGTGCCGACCTCCCTTGAACTCGCCGGCCAGCTTCGTGAGAAGTTTGGCGACCTGATCTCCGAGCCCCTGGAATTCCGGGGCGAAGTCACCGTGACCGTCACCAACTCCGAGCGCATCGCTGAGGTTTGCCAACATGCCAAGACGGCCCTGGGTTTTGATTTTCTCATCGATCTGAGCAGCGTGGACAACTACGGCGACGATCCGCGCTGGACCGTCGTCTATGAGCTTTCTGGCATCGGCCATGGGCAGCATCTGCGCCTGAAAACGTCCGTCAGCGAAGAGCGTTCCGAGCTTCCAACCGTGTCCCAAGTGTGGCGCACGGCTGATTGGCACGAGCGGGAGGCCTACGACATGATGGGAATCACCTTCTCAGGCCACCCCGACTTGCGTCGGATTCTGATGTGGGAGGGCTATCCGTATTACCCTTTGCGCAAGGATTTCCCGCTGGCCGGCAAGCCGACTGTTTTGCCCGATACCGCTTTCACCCTAGCTGCCCCCTTGGAGGGCGGTCCGTTCGTGACCTTGCCCGGCGGTAAGGATTCAGCGGCCCGCGAACCCCGCGTCCGGACTCCCGAGGAATAAACCATGGCGACCCAAACCATCGAATTCAAAGACGCCGCGGCCCGGGCGGCCCACGCGGTGCAGTCCGAAGGCCCGAGTTCGGGTGACGAACTTCAGGATCTCCACGGTGACAAACTGGTCCTCAACATGGGGCCATCGCATCCCTCCACCCACGGAGTGTTGCGCATCCTCATCGAGTTGGACGGTGAGACCGTCACCAAGGCCGTACCGGATGTGGGCTACTTGCATCGGGGTGATGAAAAAATCGCCGAGAACATGACCTACAACCAGTTCGTGCCGTACACGGACCGGTTGGACTATCTCGCGCCCCTGGCCAACAACGTGGCCTATGCATTGGCGGTCGAGAAGCTCATGGGCATCGACACCCAGCTTCCCCCGCGCTGCCAGTACCTGCGGGTGATTTGCTGCGAATTGGCCCGCATCTCGGCCCACTTGCTGGGTCTGGGTGCCTTCGCGATGGATTTGGGTGCCCTGACGGTGTTCCTGCACACCTTCACCGAGCGCGAAAAGATCTACAATTTATGCGAATCCCTCACCGGGGCACGCTTCACCACCAGCTACACCCGGATCGGTGGCATGACCCGCGATTGTCCGCCGGGTTGGGCGGCCGCCGTCCGGAAGTTCCTGGATGAAGTGGTCGTCAACTTCGATGAGTCCGAGACGTTGCTCACCCGCAACCGCATCTTTGTCGATCGGACCCGGGATGTGGGCGTCATCTCCCGTGAGTTGGCCATCGACTACGGTCTCACCGGCCCCAACCTCCGGGGCAGCGGGGTGGACTACGATGTCCGCAAAGCCCATCCGTACCTGGTCTACAAAGACCTGGAGTTCGACATTCCCGTCGGCTCGGTTGGTGATTCTTACGACCGCTACCTCGTCCGCATGGAAGAAATGCGCCAGAGCGTGCGCATCATCCGCCAGTGCCTCGACCGCCTGCCCGGTGGCCCAGACAACGCGGGCAAGGAGCCCATCAACATCGCCGACGGCAAGGTGGTGCTTCCGCCCAAGGATAAGGTTCTGACCGGGATGGAGGAGCTGATCCACCAATTCATGATCGTCACCCAGGGTGTCAACGCCCCGGCGGGTGAGGTTTATTTCGGGGCCGAGAACCCCAAGGGTGAACTCGGTTTCTACATCAACAGCCGCGGAGGCGGCACGCCCTACCGCCTCAAGATTCGCGCCCCATCGTTTGTGAATCTGGGCATCCTCCCGGCGGTGTTGCCGGGGCACCTCATGAGCGATGTGGTTTCCATCTTGGGATCCTTTGATTTCGTGATGGGAGAGTGCGACCGATAACCGGAATTCACCGATGAGCTTTTCCGTCCCCGCCAGTTTGGAAGCCGAGCTCGATGAGCTCACCACGCACTATCCGGTCAAGCGGAGTGCCTCGCTGATGTTTCTGCACGCGTTGCAGGAGCACTTCGGGTACGTTTCGAAAGACGCCGTGGAGTGGACCGCCCGCAAGTTGGGGCTCCAGCCGATCAATGTGCACGAGTTGGTGACGTTCTACCCCATGTTCCGCCAGGAACCGCTGGGCAAGACGCACATCAAGGTGTGCCGCACCCTGAGCTGTTCCTTGGCTGGCAGTGCCGATCTTCGCAATCAGTTCTGCACCAAGCTCGGCCTGGATCCCCACGCCCATGCACCGCAGACGACGCCCGATGGGAAGTTCACCGTCGAGTTCGTGGAATGTCTGGCCAGTTGCGGCACCGCACCCGTGGTGCTGGTCAACGAAGACCTCCACCATCAGGTTGGGGCGGCCGCCGCGGATGCCATTTTGAAGCAGGGGGGAAAAGCCTGATGAATTCCCGGCTCACCCATCCCAGCAGCCTGGCCCTCGAGTGCCCGACCACCCCGTGGTTGGCCACTGGGTCGGTGGCTGCAGCAGCGGTTGTGGTGGGTGGCGAATTTGCGGTGGTTGGGGAGGTTTGCTTCGGAACAACCGCCAATGAAGCCCGGACCCAGAGATCTCTGAGCCCAAAAGGCCTCAGGAAATCAAAAGTCGGCATTGCTAAAGCCGGCTCTTCTAGAGGCTTCGCAAAAACGGAATGCCTAGAAAAGACCGAAGGCCTCGGAGAAGCAAACGTTTTGGAAAAATCGGTTCCAGAAAGTGGTTGCCCGACATGGATTCGAACCATGACAAACAGATTCAGAGACTGTTGTGCTACCATTACACCATCGGGCAGCCGGAACCGAAGCAGCGAACTTACTAAGAACTGACTCTGAGTCAAGAAAAGCCATGCCGGAACCTTTCAAATTGATCCTCAAGAACCTCGACGAGCCGGGCTACACGCCGGACATCGGGTGTTACCAGCGACAGGGTGGCTATGAGGCGCTCCGACGAGCTCTGGCTATGCCGGCGCGGGATTTGCCCGATGGCAAGAAACTCAGCCCCCAAGAAGCCTTGCGTGAAGACGTCAAGGCCTCGGGTTTGCGCGGTCGCGGTGGTGCCGGTTTCTCGGCCGGTCTCAAGTGGAGTTTCGTGGACCGCCGCAGCGGCAAGCCCATTTATCTGATTTGCAACGCCGACGAGTCCGAGCCGGGCACCTTCAAAGACCGCCAGATTCTTCACAAGGATCCGCACCAGTTGATCGAAGGGATGATCATCTCCTGCTGGGCCAATGACGTGAAGTTGGCCTACATTTACATCCGGGGCGAAATGCCCCATGCGGCCAAGTTGTTGAATCAGGCGCTCAAGGAAGCCCGGGCAGCCGGTTTTCTGGGCAAGAATATCTTGGGCACGGGTTACGATTTGGAGATCCACGTGCATCGCGGCGCTGGTGCCTACATTTGCGGCGAGGAAACCGGTTTGATCGAATCCCTCGAGGGCAAGCGGGCCTATCCCCGGATCAAGCCCCCGTACTTCCCGGCGGTCTTGGGTCTCTACATGTGCCCGACCATTGTGAACAACGTTGAGACGCTGTGTCATGTGAAGCACATCGTGCTCATGGGTCCCACCGAGTACGCCAAGCTGGGCACGCCCAACAACACCGGCACCCGCATCGTCAGCTTGAGCGGCGATGTCCAGAAGCCCGGCTATTACGAGATCCAGGTGGGTCGGGTCACTTTGGGCGAATTGATCTTCGACCCGAACTTCGGCGGCGGTCTCAAGCCAGGTCGTACCCTGAAGGCGATCATTCCGGGCGGTTCCTCATCGAAGGTCCTGAAGGCGGGCGAGGTCTTCAAACTCAACCGCAAGGGGGCCGACGGCCAGATGACCAAGGTCGATGTCCCCATGCTCGACCTGCCCTACGATTTCGATTCCCTGCAGCAGGCGGGAACCATGTCCGGCTCCAGCGCGGTCATCGTGCTCGATGATTCCCGGAGCATGGTCCAGACGCTCGGCAATCTCTCCGAGTTCTACGCCCACGAAAGCTGCGGCCAGTGCACCCCGTGCCGCGAGGGAGCCCTTTGGCTCTCCAAGGCCACTCACCGCCTGTCTCATGGCGAAGGTCGCAAGGCCGATGCCGATTATCTCACGCACATCGCCCAGAACATCCAGGGCCGGACCATTTGCGCCTTCGGCGAGGCGGCCTCCTGGCCGGTCTTGAGCTTTGTGAAGAAATTCCGGGACGAGTTCGAAGCCCAGGGTGCGGCCGATGAGGCGGCCCATGCGAAGTCCTCGGGAACCTTGTCGACCAAGTCGTCCGACTCCCGTTCGGCGGCAGGAAGCCTTCAAACCCACTGATTTCCGATGTCCGCTCCCGCTGCTCCATCCACGCCCCCGGCTCCAGCGCCTGCTCCGGCGGCCCCGCCGGTCGAGACCATGACCGTGACGGTCAACGGCAAGACCTTGCAGGTGCCCAAGACCATGCCTGATTGGCAGGGCAAGCCTGCGCCGACGACCATGCTGCAGGCGGCCAAAATCGCCGGCGTGGACATCCCGCACTACTGCTACCACGACAAATTGCCGATCGCCGGCAATTGCCGCATGTGTCTGGTCGAGTTCGGCACGCCGATGATCGGTCCGGACCGCAAGCCGGTGCTCAACGAAGATGGCACGCCCAAGATCTCCAAGTCGGTGCTGCCTTATGAGCCGGGAACCCCGCGTGGCGCCATCGCCTGCGCGACGCCGATCTCGCCGGGCATGGAGATTTACGCCAATTCGAAGGCCACCGAGCAAATGCGCGAGTCGGTGCTCGAATCACTGCTCATCAACCACCCGCTCGACTGCCCCATTTGCGATCAGGCCGGCGAGTGCAAGCTTCAGGAATACTCGGTTCAGCACGGCAAGGCCGGCAGCCAATTCGTCGAAGCCAAGGTCCACAAGCCCAAGGCGGTCGATCTCGGTCCGCGCATCGTTCTCGATGACGAGCGTTGCATCTTGTGCACCCGGTGCATCCGCTTCACCCGCGACATCGCCGGTGACGACGCTCTGGGTATCGTGAATCGCGGTTCCTACAACACGATCAGTGCCTTCGAGCCGGGCAAGTTCGACAACAACTACACGCTAAACACCGTGGACTTGTGTCCGGTGGGTGCGCTGACCTCCAAGGATTTCCGCTTCAAGATGCGGGTGTGGTTCCTCAAGGAGACCAAGAGCCTCTGCACCAGCTGCGGCACTGGCTGCAACATCACCATGGGTTCCCGTGAGGGAGTCATCCACCGCTATGAGCCCCGTGAAAACGATGCGGTGAATGGGCCGTGGATGTGCGACAGCGGACGCTTGAATTATCGCTGGGTGGGTCGTGCGGATCGCCTGAAGCAAGTTCTGCGGACCGCGGCCGATGGCACGCGCCAACCGGTTTCTTGGAATGCCGGCATCGAGTCGGCCGCCCTCATCCTGACCCAGGCTCCTCAAGGCAGTGTGGCCTTCGTGGTGTCGGGTCGGCAGACCAACGAAGAACTCTTCCTGCTCAAGAAGCTGGCCACCCACACCGGAGCCATGACCGATGCGGTCCCGCGCGATGGCGAGCCCGACCGCTTGCTGGTGAGCGAAGACCGCAATCCCAACAGCAATGGCGTCCGGCTGACCGGCATGGCCTTCACCGAGTTTGGATTCAACCTGACGAAGATCGCCGACGGCATCGCCCAAGGCCGGATCAAGACGTTGGTTGTCTTCGGCGAGGACGTGACCCGAGTGGGCATCGGCTCCGAACTGTTGGCCAAGCTCGATGCGCTCATTGTCAGCGATATCTTGCCCAATGCCACCACGGCCGCGGCCACCCTGTTGCTGCCGGGTGCGGCTCATGCCGAGAAGCGGGGCACTTTCGTCAACGTCAAGGGACGGCTGCAGAAGTTCCACAAGGCGGTCGAGGCACCGGGCGAGGCTCGTGCGGAGTGGGAATTCCTCCACGAGTTGGTGCACTCGCTGACCGGCCACAACGGGTACCGGACCATCGAAGGCCTCTTCAACCAAATGGCCGCCGAAATGCCGGCCTTCGCCGGGCTCGAATGGGCCAAGGTGGGTGACACCGGAGTCACGGTTCAGATCTGAACGACCATGGAAGCGATCAAATATCTCAGTCCGACCGCACAGATGATCCTCTTCAGCGCGCTGAAGATCGGTGTGGTCTTCGGTGTGGTGATGACGGCCGTCGCTTACGCGGTCCTCGTGGAACGCAAGGTTTCGGCGTGGATCCAGAACCGCGTCGGACCGAATCGCACGGCACCCTTCTTCATCAACTACCTGCCGGTCATCGGCCCATTCTTGGTGAAGTTGGGCATATTTCAGCCGGCGGCCGATGGTCTGAAATTCCTGCTCAAGGAAGACTTCACTCCCAGCTACGTCCGCAAGGTCTACTTCTGGCTGGCACCGGCCATCACCGTGATCCCGGCACTCCTGACCGTTGCGGTGATTCCCTTCGGCTCCAACCTCGGTAGCGAGAAGATGGTCATCGCCGATCTGAACGTGGGTATCCTCTACACCTTCGGCATCGTGTCGCTCGGCGTCTACGGAATCGTGTTGGCGGGCTACGGGTCCAATTCCAAGTACCCCTTTTTGGGAAGCATCCGTTCCACTGCTCAGATGATCTCCTACGAGATCGCCATGGGCATGAGTGTGATTCCGATCTTTATCCTCACCGAGAGCCTCAACCTGAGCGACATCATCCGGTATCAGGCCGAGCACGGCTGGATGATCCTCAAGCAGCCGCTGGCCTTCGTCATCTTCCTGATCGCGGCGTTCGCCGAGACCAACCGTCTGCCCTTCGATCTTCCGGAGTCCGAGTCCGAACTCGTCGGCGGATACCACACCGAATACAGCTCCATGAAGTTCGCGCTCTTCTTCCTGGGTGAGTACGCCAACATGATTGCTTCCGCGGCCATGATGGTGACGCTCTTCCTGGGTGGCTGGACGCTGCCGTTCATCGACGCATTGAACCTGCCGGCCAGCTCGCTGCTGTTGGGCTTGATCCACATCGGGGTGTTCTTCGCCAAGATGGCCTTCTTCATGATCGTCTTCATCTGGGTGCGCTGGATGCTCCCACGTTTTCGCTACGATCAATTGATGGACCTCGGATGGCGCCGTTTCATCCCGCTGGCCCTGGCCAACATCGTGGTGACCGCGCTCGTGGTTTCCTTGTTCAACAACTGATCCGCCCACTGACTTCATGAGCACCAAAGTTGTCGATCGATCCCCGCTGACCTTCTACGAGCGCACCTACCTGCCCGCCATCCTCGGCGGCCTCAAGGTCACGGCCAAGCACTTCGCGGACACCGTCTTCAAGGGCAATTCCGTGACCATGCAGTATCCGGAGGAGCGCTGGGTGGTGCCCGAGGGATATCGCGGGGCGCCCTACTTGGTGAAGGACCAGGATGGTGCGACCAAATGCGTGAGCTGCCAGTTGTGCGAGTTCGTCTGCCCGCCCAAGGCCATCCGCATCACACCGCCTGGAGCCGAAGGTCAGGCGGCCGACCGCAAGAATGCCGAGAAGATGCCGCGGGAGTTCGAGATCAACATGCTCCGGTGCATTTTCTGTGGCATGTGCCAAGAGGTGTGCCCCGAAGAGGCGATCTTCCTCCAGAAAGACTACTCCATCACTGGCGAGAACCGTGAATCGATGATCTTCAACAAGGAGAAGCTCCTGAATCTGGGCGGCACCCATGCCGGCATCCAGAAATGGAAGAACAAGCTGGAAGAGGCCCGAGCCCAGGAAACCTTTCCGGTCGACACCCACTAGAGAAGCCCCAGCTCCAGAGATTCCAACGATCCAAGATACCGGACCCCACTGGAGACTCACCCTTTCCCGACATGCCCCAGTTCACCGATCTTCTTTTCTACGCGCTGGCCGGACTCACCCTGCTCTTCGGGTTCCTGACCGTGCTGAATCCTCTGAGCCGGAGTCCGGTCACCAGTGCCATGTTCCTGGTCCTGACCATCATTTCCATGGCCGGGTTGTTTGTGCTGCTGCACGCGTTCTTCCTGGCCGCGGTCCAGGTGCTCGTTTATGCGGGTGCGGTCATGGTGGTGTTCCTCTTTGTCATCATGCTCTTGGACCTGAAGGCCGACGAACGGCGGCACTTCAACAAGATCGCCGTGGGTGTAGGCGGACTTTCTGCTTTGGCCATTGCCGGCACCTTGGTGGCCTCGATCGTCAAGACCGTGCCGGTGTCCCAGACGGCAGGTCGTTTGGCCGAGGGGGAGACCAAGGCTCTGGGTCGACTGCTCTTCGAGTCGCACATCCTTCCTTTCGAGATCCTGTCGGTGCTCCTCCTGGTTGCCATGGTCGGAGCAATCCTGATCACCAAGAAGGACCTCCGTTGAAACTTGTGCGAATCCCGAGCGCGTCCCACCTGAACCCGACTTTTCTGTGACTCCCGGACTTCACCACTACCTGATCGTCAGCGCGCTGCTCTTCAGCCTGGGTTTGCTGGGCGTGGTCGCGCGCCGCAACCTCTTCGTGATCTTCATGGGTCTCGAATTGATGCTCAACGCCGCCAATCTCGCTCTGGTGGCCTTCTCCCGCTACCACAACAACCTCAATGGCCAGGTGATGGTGTTCTTCATCATCACCGTCGCCGCAGCCGAGGTGGCTGTGGGCCTCGCGCTCCTCGTGGCGCTGTACCGCAAGCGCCAGACGGCGCATGTGGAAGACCTGACTTCCCTGAAACTCTGATCGACCGCCATGGAACACGCCGCCGTAGTACAGCATGCCGTTGAATCCGGCTCCAAGATCCAGGACCTGGCCTGGGCCATCCTCATCCTGCCGCTGGTGATGGCCTTCGGAACGGCCGTGCTGACCCCGAAGAACCGAACGCTTTCCGCAGCCTTCAACATCAGCGGGGTAGTCGTCGCCTTCCTGTTGAGCTTCACCCTGTTCTGCGTTTTCGGCGGGCAGTCGGCCGACGCGACGCCCTTCCACTGGTTGCCGGTGGCCGGACTCGACGCCGAGATCGGTTTGCACCTCGACGCCCTTTCCACGCTGATGCTCATGGTCGTGACCGGCGTGGGATCGCTGGTGATGATTTACTCCACCGGCTACATGCATGAAGACCGGTCCTACACCCGGTTCTTCTCCACACTGAGCCTCTTCGTCTTCTCCATGTTGGGGATCGTTCTGGCCAACAACCTCCTGATGCTCTTCGTGTTCTGGGAGTTGGTCGGTGTGTCGTCCTACTTGTTGATTGGCTTTTGGTACGAGAAGCCCTCGGCTGGGGACGCCTCCAAGAAGGCCTTCCTCACCAACCGCATTGGCGACTTCGGCTTCATGCTGGGCATCCTCGCCATTTGGGGTTTGGCCGGTACCCTCGACATCGCGGCCCTCAAGGCCAAGTTCGTGGCCAATCCGGCTTTGCTCGGCCCTTGGGCGGGTCTGGCCGGCCTGCTGATTTTCATGGGAGCGATGGGCAAGAGCGCGCAGTTCCCGCTGCACGTGTGGTTGCCGGACGCCATGGAAGGCCCGACGCCCGTTTCGGCCCTCATCCATGCTGCCACCATGGTCGCGGCGGGCGTGTACATGCTCTGCCGGGTGTTCTTCTTGTACACGGCGACTCCGGGCTGGCCGGCCGCGTTGGGGTTTCTGGATGGAATTTCTGCTGCTTCGATCATCACCTGCATCGGCGGATTCACCGCGCTGTTCGCGGCCGTCATCGCCGTCCAGCAAGATGACATCAAGCGCATCCTCGCCTACTCCACCTTGTCGCAATTGGGCCTGATGGTCATGGCCGTGGGATTGGGTGCCAAGACCGGGGACGCGTCGGCTTCCATGTACCATTTGGTCACGCATGCCGGTTTCAAGGCGATGCTCTTCCTTGGGGCCGGGTCTGTCATCCATGCCTGCCATCACGAGCAGGACATTTGGAAGATGGGCGGTCTGCGCCCGAAGATGCCCAAGACCTTCTGGACCTTTGCGCTGGGCACGGCCGCTTTGGCAGGCCTTCCGCCGTTCAGCGGATTTTACTCCAAGGACGAGATCCTCGCTGTGGCGCTGGAAGCCAATCCCATCTTCTTCGGAGTGGGTATTCTGGTCACCGTGCTGACCACCTTCTACATGAGCCGCCTGGTGCTCGTGGCCTTTTTTGGAAAGCCGCGCGGTGAGGGCGCCGACCACGCCCACGAATCGCCCTCCAGCATGACACTGCCTTTGCTAGTGTTGGCTGTACCCAGTGCCTTCATCGCGTGGTTGCCCCTGGGAGAATTCTTGAGCGGCCACTTCAAGCCGGGTCATGCCGCCCATGGGGGCGACATCCTCTTCGGTCCGTTCAACCACAACCCCATCGCGGCCATCTTCGGCCTGGGTGCGGTCCTGTTCGGATTTTCGCTGGCCTACTCTCTTTATGGGAAGTCCCCGGCCCAAGACCCCCTGTCTTCAAAGCTCGGACTCTTCTCGCAGGCGATGCGCAACCGGTTCTACATCGACGAGATTTACGACGGCATCGTGGTGCCGCTCCACAATTTGTTGTCCCAGATCGCTGACGCCATCGACCGATGGCTCATCGCCGGACTCGCCGTCCGTGGCCTCTCCGGTGTGGTGGAAATCGCCGGCCGGGCCCTGCGACTGGTCCAGACCGGCAGCATTCAGACCTACGCCTTCCTGTTCACGGCCGGCGTGCTCCTCATTGTCCTCCTTGCCCTGAAGTAACCGCCATGGACTCCCTGACTTCCGTCATCCTCACCCCGGTCATCACGGCCGTGCTGCTGTTGCTGATCCCGGGCAATTTCCGGGTCGTGCTGCGTCTGGCAGCCATCCTGGGTTCCGCCTGCACGGCTTGGACGGCCGTCTCCCTCTTCTCCCGATTCCATGCGGGCCAAGAGGGGTTCCAATTCGAGTCGCTGGTGCCTTGGGTCACCGTGGGGCCCTTGAATCTGGCGTACCACGTGGGCGCTGACGGCCTGAACATCGGCCTCATCCTCGTCACGGGTCTGGTGGGTTTCGCCGCGGTGCTGGTGTCTTGGAACATCGAGCGCCACGTGAAGATGTTCTACGTGCTGCTGATGTTGATGATCGCCGGGGCCATGGGTGCCTTCGCGTCGCTCGACCTGTTCTTCTTCTACTTCTTCAACGAATTGGCCCTCGTTCCGACCTTCATCATGATCGGTGTATGGGGTCGCGGCGAAGACCGCAACTGGGCCGCATTCAAGATCACCCTCTACCTGACCTTGGGTGCGCTCATCGCATTGGTGGGTTTGATCGCCTTCTATGTGGCCGCTGGCGCCAACAGTTTGGATGTCACCGTGCTCAAGGCGCACTTGGCCGCACATCCGCTGTCGGCCGCGGCCCAGACCTGGATCTTCCCGCTGGTGGTCTTCGGGTTCGCCATCTTGGTGGGCCTCTTCCCCTTCCACTCCTGGGCTCCGGTCGGGTACGCGGCCGCTCCCACTGCCACGGCCATGATGCACGCGGGCATTCTCAAGAAGGCGGGTCTTTATGCGATCCTTCGCATGGCGGTGCCCCTCATGCCAGACGGAGCCCATCGCTGGTTGCCCGTTGTGGCTGTCTTGGCAGTCGGCAACTTGCTGCACTGCGCCTGGGTGGCCTTGCGCCAGAAGGACATGAACCTTTTGATTGGCAACTCGAGTCTGGCCCACATGGGTTTTGCGTTCTTGGGCATCGCCAGCCTCACGGTCATCGGTGTCACCGGAACCGTTCTGGTGATGGTGGCCCACGCGCTCCTGGCCGGCCTGAGCTTTGCCTTGAGCGGCTATCTCGAGACCCAGACTGGCACCCTCGACATGACCCGCATGGGCGGCCTGCTGCGCAAGATGCCCTTCTATGGCACCGCACTGGTGATGGGTTTCATGGCCAGCTGTGGTTTGCCGGGCTTCGCCAATTTCGCCGGTGAGGCCACCGTGCTCTTCGGATCCTGGAAGTCGCTGCCCTGGTTGGTGATCATCGCCGCATGGAGCGGATTGATTGTTGGAGCAGTAGCCATGCTCCGGGCCTTGCGTGCGGTGCTTCAGGGGCCGGAAAAGCCCGAGTTTTCGCGCGTGGTGGACACGGGTTACTGGCGCCGCCTGCCCTTCGTGGTGCTCTTGAGCGCAATGGTGCTCTTCGGCGTGGCCCCGGGCATCTTGACCTCCCGAATTGAACCCGCCGCCAAAGCGGTGGTGGCCGCTCACCTGACGCCCTTGCACGCCGGTCAGGCTCCAGCGGTCCCCGCAGCCCCCGCAGCCTCCGCCCCGGGACAATCCGGACACTGAGCGCAGACCAAGCCTTTGCAGTCATGAATTATTCGCTGATTACGTTGGAAGTCCTGGCGGTCCTGCTGGGCCTGATCGTGCTGTTGGCCGACCTGTGGGTGTCGCCCGCTGCCCGCAAGGGGTTAGGCCTTGGTTTGGCCGCCGCGCTGGGTTGCCTGCTTGCCTTTGCGGTGGGTTCCTTGGCCCCGCAGTCCGGATCAGCCTTCTCCGATATGTTCGTGGTCGATGACCTCGCCCGCTACTTCAAGGGGTTCTTCGTGTTCGCCGCCCTGGCAGTGGTGCTGATGGCCGTGGATTTCGCGCCCAAATTCGGCGCGGGGCTTTCGGAGTTCTTTGCCCTCACCGTCTTTGCCTTGGTCGGTATGCTCTTTGCCGCATCGGCCAATGACCTGGTGCTGCTCTTCGTCAGCCTGGAGTTGATCACCGTGACCTTCTTCGTGCTCAACAGTTTCCAGCGGACCCAGCTGGCCTCGCTGGAAGCCGGTGTGAAGTACCTCATCCTGGGTGGCGTTTCCTCCGCCTTCATGGTGTTCGGAATCGCGCTCATCTTCGGAACGGCCAATTCCACCAATTTCGCCGTTCTGGCCGCCAAGCAGAAGGAGTTGGCCCATTCCGCGCTGTTCCTGATGGGACTGCTGCTCGTTCTGGTGGGCTTGGGTTTCAAGATCGCCGCCGTGCCCTTCCAGATGTGGGCACCGGATGTGTACCAAGGATCACCGGCACCTGCGACCGCCTTCCTGGCTGTCGGTTCGAAGGCCGCTGGATTTGTCCTGCTGATCCGCCTTCTGGTCGGTGCGGTGCCTCAGATCACGGCCGAATGGCACCGGCTCTTCGTCGTCATGTCCGGAGCCACCATTTTGTTCGGAAGCCTCTGCGCCATCCCGCAGCGCAATCTCAAGCGGTTGATGGGCTACTCCTCCATCGCCAATGCCGGGTACCTGCTCTTGGGCATCGTGGCCGGTTCGGCGGGTGGCTCCACGGCGGTGCTGTATTATCTGGGTGGCTACGCCTTCACAGTGCTGGCTGCGTTCACGGTGATCAGTGCCATCGCCAACCACGTTGAGAGCGATGACATCAGTGCCCTATCGGGTCTGGGTCAGCGGTCTCCGTTTCTGGCAGCCTGCCTGACCATGGCGATCGTCTCGCTGGCGGGCATCCCGCCCATGGCTGGATTCTTTGGTAAATTGCTCCTCTTCAAGAGTGTTCTCGATGTGGCCCCGGGCCATCCGGAGCTCTATGCGCTGATTGCCGTGGCTGTGGTGGGAGTGGTGATTTCTCTCTACTACTACTTCGGTGTGATCCGGGCGATTTACTGGGGCGGCCAATCCGCCAACCTGTCCATTATCCCGGTGGCTCTGTCCACCCGCATCGTCCTGTTGGCCTGTGTGGCCGGCATCTTGTTCCTGGGAATCCTTCCGCAGGGTCTGGTGAAGATCGCCGACCATGCCGTGGCCGATCTTTCGCACAAGGCTGCCCCGGTTGCTCAACCTGCGCACTGAGCCTTGGAACAAACCCGGGCAGGGGCTCTGCTTTCGGGTGCCCCCCCTGCCACTCACAGACATCCGGATCTTTCCATCCGGGCCGATTCGCATAGCCTCGGGTCCTTGAGTCCTAGTCGGTTTCCATTCTTCAAGCGCTTTCTGGCAGGTGGGGCAGTGACCCTCCTGCCGTTGGCTTCCCTCGTTGGAGCCGGCCAGGTTGTTCCCGCAGTTCCTGGCCCCCCCGCGGCCGCGGTCACCGTGGATTTGGAAACGTTGCCCGGGCGCAGCGCGGCCGCGATTTACTGCGTGATCTGCCATGCGTTGCCGAATCCCTCCGACTTGGATCGGCGCACCTGGAGCGAAGAACTCCTGCCGAAGATGCGTTACATCACCGGGGTGACCGCGGCCCCGACCAACGGCTATTTCCGGGATTTGCCGCGCCTATTGGAGGCTAATTATTTCCCCAAGAAACCGCTGATTCCCCCGGCCGTATTCGAGCAGATCGCCGCTTATTACACCCAAGCCGCCCCCGAACGACTCCCCTCCGGGTACCCCCAACCCATCGAGGTCGGGTTGCCTCTCTTCCGCCCGGAGATGGCGCCCCATCGCCATACGCCGCCCCGGACCCCCATGGTCCGGATCGACGCCGGGCAGGGGATGATCCTCGCCTCCGATGCGGCCTCGCAGGGCCTGGATTTCCTGGATGGTTCCGGTCGTCTGTTGGGCAGCCTGCCGCTGGGCAACATCGCCGTGAGCCTCGCGGAAAGCCGGCGAAACTGGTATATCGGCGCCATCGGCCACTTCTTCCCGCGCGAAGAACCCGTGGGCCAATTAATTCGGGTGAACCGCGACGTCACACCATTCCGGACCGAGCCCATTCTCTCGAATCTTCCTCGCCTAGCCCATGTGGCTGCCGGCGACCTCAATGGGGATGGTCGGGACGATCTGATCCTGTGCGCCTTCGGCAATTATCTCGGTCGCCTGTCCTGGCTCGAGGGGCGAGCTGACGGCGGGTTCACGGAGCGAGTGATTCTCCCGGAGGCGGGCTGTCTGCGCTGTGAAATCCGGGACTTCAATGGCGACGGCCGGCCCGACCTGATGGTCCTCCAGGCGCAGGCGCGCGAGTCGCTGCTGCTCTTCCTCAACGAAGGAGGCGGGAAATTCCGTCGCCAACTCGTTTATCAGCGCCCCCCGAGCTGGGGCCATTCGGGCTTCGAATTGGCCGACTTCAACCGTGACGGCCTGCCGGATGTGTTGGTCACTAACGGCGACAACGCCGACTTCAATACCTCACCCCACAAGGCCTACCACGGCGTCCGGCTCTACCTGAACCGCGGAGGCCTGAAGTGGGAATTGGCCTGGACGGCCCCGATGCACGGCGCCTATCGAGCCGTCGCCCGGGATTTCGATGGCGACGGTGATCTCGACATCGCCGCCGCCTCGTTCTTCGCCGACTACGAGACCACGCCTCAGGAAGGGTTCCTCTATTTCGAGAACACCAGTCCCGCCGGAGGCCGGGAATGGAATTTCAAGGCCCGGACCCTGCGCCAAGGGGTCACCGGCCGCTGGATCTCCCTCGAAGCCGGCGACCTGGATGGCGACGGCGACGACGATCTCGTCCTCGGCTCCCTCATCGACATGCCCACCCCGGTCCCTGACAAACTCAAGGGTCTCTGGCGCGAGAAAGGCCCGTCGGTACTCATCCTCCGCAATCAGACGCAGTAAGTTTCTTCGGCTTCTACCCTTTTTAAACTGTCCATTTGGATCCACTTGGCCCTCCACGAAGCGGCAGCGGGAACGGGCCGGAGCGAGCGTAGGAACGTCGACACCCTGATCCCCCTCGCGCGACCGCGCGAAAGCTCCTCCTGTCTCAACGTTCCCTGCGAGCGCAGGACCTATCCCGCGGAGCCCCACCGCCCACAAGCCCCAGGCGCCCACAAGCCCCAGGCGCCAGCCCCGGCACTCTGCCACCGCAAAACAGGTGTGAGCACCCGGGAGAATGCGGCGTTCCTTCAGAACGCTCCGGTTGTGCGGCACACCCGGGGTTTCACCCCGGGCTGGTATGCGGTGCCCCGTTGGGGCATTCCGAACGCCGCACCACCCCCAGAGCCCCCAGAGCCCCCAGAGCCCCCCGAGCCCCCC
>Ga0247843_1002700_pt1 | contig 31252 bp, 15 predicted proteins | sample LaCruzMarch2017__FD_192420 | JGI IMG/M metagenome (GOLD analysis project Ga0247843, IMG submission 192420) | Freshwater microbial communities from meromictic Lake La Cruz, Castile-La Mancha, Spain - LaCruzMarch2017_8m | ecosystem: Environmental > Aquatic > Freshwater > Lake | place: Spain... | reverse complement strand
CCCAATAGTTCTTGTTCACGGTTAGATTGGGAGTCGTGAAGGTGGACTGGTTTCCCGCTGAGCCCGAAATCTGCGTGCCGTTGGGCGGTATTCCGTCGAACCACCGGTAGCTCGTCGTCCCCCCCCAGGACTTGCAGCGACACTCAAGGTTGTGCTGCCACCGCTCGCGATGGCCACCGATGCGGGGTGGGTGAGGATGATTCCCGGCTCGACGACGATGAGGAATTCCCGCGAGAACGATTGACCCGTCTGGTTCGGCCCTTCCCAGGCGGTGACCGTGACGGTGGTTTGACCCACCTCGGTAGGGGTGCCGCTGATGACGTGGACGGATGGGTTCGCGGTGTCACTGTCGGTGAGGCCGGGCGGGAGACCATCAAGGGACCAACTCACCGCGTCGTTGCTCGGTGTTCCGGTGATCTGATAGACGAAATTGAGGAAGCCGCCCGTCCAGGCGGGGACTTCCGCCGCGCCCTGCTGGGGCGATACCTGGGAGATCTCCGTGGCTCCGGCGACCGAGTCATAGGCTCCGAGCCCGGCGATCGTCGCCACCGTCCACTTGGTGACCTGACCCATCCCGGCGCCACCCAGAAGCCGCGCTTCGGGGAAGAGCGTCTGGATCAGCGGCGAGCGCTGGAAGAGGAGGAGCAGCGAGCCGAACTTCGACCCCAGTCCTTGGAAGACCGAAAGCCGACGGATTGCCTTGAATGGAAGGATCGGGTTCATGTCGTTCAATTGCAACCGCAGCCGCCCCCGCCGACGCCCCCGCCGCCGAAGCTGGCTTCGCGGGAGAAATAAGCATGTTCGGTCATCGCGGTGCCGATCGGATCGAGGCTGTCCGCCATGACCGGGCGGGCGAGGGTGCCTCGCTCGTAGGGCTTTACCCGGACCAAGGCTGGGGAGCAAGCAGGCAGGATCAGCACGGCGGCAAGCAAAAGGAGCGTGGGTTTCATGAATTCAGGCGGCTTTGACGAGGAAGTTCCCAAAGGCGCGGGATCCTTCGATTCCAGAGTCTGTCTGCGCGCAAACCTCGACTCCAAGGGCGAGCGACGCAAGATGAAGTCCGTCGCGGGGGCCTAGGACAAATACGGAGGTGCTATAGATGCCAGCGTCGAGACAGGTCGGGGCGATGACCGTGACCGCGCGCATCCCGTTTGCCACCGGCCAGCCGGTCCGGGGGTCGAGGATGTGACCGTAGCGGACGCCATCGTGGATGAAATAGCGGGCGTAGTCGCCCGAAGCGGAGACGGCGCGGTCGCTCACGGCCAGGCCACCCCAGCATTTCCCGGGATGGCAACCGTCCTCGATCCCGACGTGCCAGAACGGATGGATGCCGTTGCCACCGAGCGCGTGAAGATCGCGCCCGAGGTCGATCAGGGCGTCGCGGATGCCATGGTCACGAGCCATCCTGGCGAGCCGGTCGACGGCGAATTCCTTGCCGAAGCCGCCGAAATCCAGGCCCATGCCGGCCACCGGCAGGCGGACCGCGCCCGGCCTGCGCGCGACCTTGTCCCAGCCGGTCAAGGCCAGCGCCGCTTTGACCCGGGCGGGCTGTGGCAGCCCGCGATGGAGCTGCTTCCAATCCCAAACTTGCTCCAACGGGAGCAGCGTCGCATCCAGGATCCCCTCGCTTCTCCGGAAAACTTCATCGGCCAGATCGAGCATCTGATCCGTCTCTGGATCGATCGCGATCCAGTCGCCGCCGGCCGCGCGGTTGATGCGGGAGAGCATCGAGTCCGGCCGGTAGCGGGAGAACTTCGCTTCGAAATCGCCCAGCCACTCCAGCGCCTTTGCGGCGAATTCCAGCGCGGTCCGGTCATCGCCGAGCCGGAATTTGATCGAGCAGTTCGTCCCCAGGGCCCGGAAATCCAGCCGACGGACGCCCTGCGGGTCCGGCGGGAGGGCACGGGGGTCCGTCCCCGTTGCGTTTTCATCCGATTTCATGGGCATCTGCGCGTTGTGTGTTGGCCGGGGCGACTCGCCGGGTGTGCGATCTTGAAGCGGCAATTGGGGCAAGCCGAAGAGCTGCCGAGATCGAACCGCCGACCGATCCCGGATACCATGCCCGAGGCCCGGTGGAAACTCTCTTTCGTGGTCTTCCTGCCAGCTCAGCGGCGCTGGACACCATCCGATGACTCCGCCGATGGTCAACTGGAAGCGCCCGGTCGGTGGGACGCGGATGAAGGTATCTCTTTGGCTGGATCGGCTGATATCTTCTTTTGGCACCCCTTGCGATTTCTAGGATTGGGACCATGTATCATTCCTCCGCCGTGACTCGCCGAGCGCTATTCGCGTTGATTATCGTCGTCGGGTGTGGAGTGGGATGGTTCATGGCATGGCCACAGCGGCCGCCCGATGGATTGCCTGCCGTGGAGACCCAGCCGGAGTTCCGTCCTGTTGAATACGGGGCGGCACCGGCTGCCGAGGTTCAGGGCCCTTCGGCGGAAGTTCCGAATCAAGGGGAGCGGAGCCCGGCGGCCGGCGCACCCGATCTGGCGGAAGATCCTCTGCCGCGACATCCGTCGGACCCGTTGATCGCCGGAGCCGAACTGCTGCGGGAGCAATGGAGCGCCCCCGACGTGCTGGGCAACCGCGAGCGGGCCGCCACCTATCAGACCGAGTTTTTCAAATTCCCCCGGCTGCGCGTGGTGGAGAAATGGTCCGGCAAGACCGGTGACATGGTTTCCCGGACCGTGATGGTGGCCGATCACCTGCTGGTGGGACCGCGCTCCGGCATCAATGCGGCGGCATTCGAGAAGCGCGTTGCGGAGCAGGGTTTCGCGGTTGTTGAAGCGGTCGGTGAATCCTCCGCGCTGCTCTTTTTCGGGACGGACGGGGACGATCCCGCGGAACTCCCGCGCCGCATCGACGCGCTCGCGGCCCTGGCGGACGTGGTCGCGTTCGCGGAGCCGGATTATCTCGTCTGGCCCTGCGCGGAGCCGAACGATCCGGCATATGCCAACAACCAGTTGTGGGGACTCCGCAACCTTGGCGGCGTGAGCGGCTACACGGCCGGAGCCGATATCGATGCGCCCGCCGCATGGTCCGTTAGAAACGATGCCGGCGGGGTGGTGGTGGCCGTCACCGATACCGGCATCCGCCACGATCACGAGGACCTCGCGCCCAACATGTGGCGGAACGCCACCGAAACCGCGGGCGACGGCATCGACAACGACGGCAACGGGGTGATCGACGACCTGTTCGGCTATGATGCCTATGGAAACGATGGCGACCCGATCGACAGCCAGGGTCACGGCACGCACTGCGCCGGCACCATCGGCGCGCGCGGCAACAACGGGCTCGGGATGACCGGCGTCGCGTGGAATGTCCAACTGATGGCTGGCAGGTTCCTCGGCCCCAACGGCGGCACCACTTCCGACGGGATCAAGGTGATCGACTATGCCCGCCTGAAGGGCGCGCACGTCATCAGCGCCAGCTGGGACGGGGGAGGCTTCAGCGTCGCGCTCAAAAAAGCGATCACCGCCTGTGCGGATGCCGGCATCCCGTTCGTGGCGGCCGCGGGGAACTCGGGCACCGACAACGACTCGCTGCCGCATTACCCGTCGAGCTACGACCTCCCGAACATCGTGGCCGTCGCCGCCACCAACGCGATCGACCAGCTCACCGGGTTCTCGTGCTACGGCCGCAACTCGGTGGATATCGCCGCGCCCGGCTGGCAGATCTGGTCGGGCTACAGCGGGGGCGTGTCGGATTACCGTTTTCTTCAGGGCACCTCGATGGCCACCCCGCACGTCAGCGGCGCGCTGGCACTGGCACGCGCGCATTTCCCCACGGCCGGTGTCGAGGAGTTGATCGACGGCCTCTACCGGTCGGCCGACAAGCTGGCATCGCTCGACGGCTTGGTCGCCAGCGGCGGCCGGCTCAATCTTCACCGCCTGCTCACCGAAACCGCCCAGTCCGCGCCCAACGATGCCTTCGACACGCCCGCCGTTTTTGCGGGCGACTTCGGCAGTTGGAGCGGCAGCAACCGCGAGGCCACCCGCGAGGCGGACGAGGGCTCGTATTCACCGGCCTCGGGATCGCGCACGCTGTGGTTCGCCTGGCAGGCGCCGTATGACGGCTTCGCCGCCGTCAGCGCGGCATCGCTCGGCGCCGGCCAGCGGGTGGTGGTTTTCAGAGGCGACACCCGCGGCTCGCTGAGAGTCGTCCATGATTCCGGGTTGCCGGCGACCGGCGCACCCGAAACCGGCGCCCGCTTTCTGGCGGAAGCCGGAATGCGCTATCGGATCGTCACGGCGAGCGACAGCGCGGCCGGCGAGCTCTTCAGCCTGAAACTGGAACTCACCGCGGCGAACGACCTGTTGAGCCGCGCGGTGACCCTGCAAGGCGAGGATTTCGAAGTACCGTGGTCCAACCGCGGCGCGACGGCACAACCCTTCGAGAATGTGGCACCGCACGCCGGAGTGGGTGCCGGTCACAGCGTCTGGTTCCAGTGGACCGCGCCGGCCGGCGGGCCCTTCACCCTCACCACCGAGGGCAGCGGCACCGACACGGTGGTCGCCGTTTACACCGGGAATCCGGCCGATCCGGCGGGCTTCACCCTGATCGGGGCCAACGACGACGTCAGCGCCACGCACCGCTGGAGCCGGGTGGATTTCAACGCGGTGGAAGGCGTGACCTATCGCCTCGCGGTGGACACCGCGATGGGCGGCTTGCCGGGGACCTTCGTCCTGCGCGGTGCCCGCCCCGCCCCGCCGGTCATCGCCAGCGAGCCTGCGGACATGCAGGTTCCGCTCGGCGCGCGCGGGGTCCTCAGCGTGGGAGCGGAGGGCACGCCGCCGCTGCGCTACCAGTGGTTCAAGAACGACGAGGCGCTGCCCGGCGCCTGGGAAAACTCGCTGGTCATCGATCCGGTGACGGCGGGCTCGCTCGGCACGTATCACGTGGTGGTGGGCAACAGCTTCGGCAGCGTCACCAGTCGCGACGCGCAGCTGACGGAGAAGCGGGTCGCTCCCGCAATCGTCTGGAAAAGCAGCGATCCGTCCCTGGTTTCCGGATCCAACCTCGATCTGCGGGTGGAGGCCCGCGGTTCGCTGCCGCTCGTGTATGAATGGCGGCACAACGGGGTGCTGCGGCAGGGCTCGAACGCTTCTTCACTGGCGATCACCAGTCTCACCACGGCGGATGCCGGCACCTACGAATGCCGGGTTTCCAATTCCGTAGGTGAGGCGACCGCCACCATGCGTGTCGCGGTGGTGGCCTCGCCCTTCGATTCCTGGCAGTGGAGACTGGACGAAATGCCGGGGCCTGCGGTCGCTGACATCGAGGTGATCGACAACAAGGCCTACGCCGTCACCGGAGACCGGATCATGGTCAGCACCGACGGGATCCAATGGTCGCCATGGCGCTTGCCCGCGGGCTTCGAAGGAATGTCGGTCACCAAGCTCGGCAGCACCTGGTTGTGCGTCGGGGTGAACGCCCTCGGCAGCGGCCGCTGCGCGCGATCCACCGATGGAGTCAACTGGTCGTTGCACACTCTCACCGGGCTGCCGGGCACCGACGGGCAGATCAACAGCCCTTTGCAACACGTCACGTATCTCGAGGCGTTCAACGGTCGTTTCATCGGCCAGCGGGCCAGGCGTGGAAGCATCTTCGGCGATATCTACACCTCCACCGACGGCATCGCATGGACCGCGGCGACATTGAACGGGGCGGTCGCTTCGGTCACCGCCAGCGGGCCGTTCGCGATCGGCTCCGGGATGATCCTGACAGGCAGGAGCGCCTCCTCCAATCCCCCGCGCGTCTTCCGCAGCTTGAATGGGTCGGATTGGACGATGACCGACCTTCCGGCCAATGCCGGGCAATCGACCGGATCGCGCGGAGCCGCCCGCTGGAATGGCAAGTTCGTAATGTTCAGCATTTCCACCTTCAATGCGCACGGTTGGGTCTCGGAGGACGGTATCAGCTGGACGCTGCATGTCGGAAAATACTGGCCGGGCGGGGTCGATTTCAACGGCGACTTCGTTTCGCTGGGAGGGGCGCAATTCGATGGCGTGTCCGTCGCGTGGGGCGAGGATCCCTGGACGGTGACCCAGACCTTCGTCAAACCTGCCACCGGAGATATCATTTCTGCTTACCGCCCGTTCAACGGCCGTGTCATCTATGGCACCCAGCGCGGCTTCCTGGGAAGCCTGACCGAGGCCAGCGGTCTGATGCCGTTCGGCGGATCGGTCACCGTGCCCACCCAGATCGCGTTCATCGACAACCGCTTCTTCGTCATGAAGAACTCGGCCAATGGCGAACGCAATGGCACGCCGCTGGTTTCCGGTGACGGCAGCACCTGGCGCAAGATGCGGCCGTGGACCTGGAGCGGCGAGAACCGTTACTCCGCTTACCCGGTCGCCGGTTTCGGGGGTGGGCATTTCTGGGCGCCGAACGGAGCGAACAATGCGACCGGACCATCGAAAGGACTGCTGCCCCACGTGATGCCCGAGGTGCCCGTCGCCAACGGGCTGCCGGCCACCGTGAGTTCGCTGGACGCGGACGGCAGCACGCTCCTCGCCACCGCCAACAACCTGATGTATCGCAGCACCGACAGCGGTGGCACGTGGGCGCAGGTGGCGACGGCTCCGGTGATGCTCGGCACCGGCATCAAGCCGACGGCCGCGGTGACGCGCTCCGGCACACGGTGGCTGCTGACCAACGGCGCGGCCGCTTCCAGTTCCGATTACGGCTTCGTCCATTACTCGGACAACCAGGGCGTGAACTGGACCAAGACCCTGGGGAAACCCGGCCATATCACGGCGTTCAACGGCGGGCTCTACGGGCTTCAGAACCTGTCATCCAGCCCCGGCAACGTCGCGGGTTGGAGCTCCGCCGACAACGGGGCAAGCTGGGCGACGGTGGCCTTCCACGCCACCAACAAGCTCGCGAACATGGAGGTCCTCCGGCTCGGCACCTTCGGCAACGCGCTGGTGGCTTTGGTGCTCGACTCGAATTACGCCCGCGCGCTGTGGTTTTCCAACGACGGGATCTCATGGTTCCCGGCAAACGCGCCGCTCGGGATCCAGGACTTTGCCACGGGGCTCGGCCAGTTTGTCGCCTACACGACCAGCGGCGTGATCGTGCAGGCGGGTGCTCCGCCCGCCGGCGGGGCCGCTCCCGTGGTTCGCACCGGCTACCCGGTCCACCAGAGCGCCGTGGTTTCCGGGTCCTGGGTGGATGTCAGCGGCGAGGCCTTCGACCCCGAAGGTGGCGCGATCACGATCGAGTGCCGGGTCGATGGCCAATCGATCGGTTCATCCGGCTCGGGTGCCTTCCGCTTCCGCTTCCGTGGCGTGGATCCGGCGGGCCATGTCGTGGTCCTGCGCGCCACCGACGCCTCCGGTCTGGTCGGCAGCGACGAGCTGCGGGTCACCGTCACCCCTCCGCAGGGGACCAACCTGATGGATTCCGCGGAAGGCCGCGACTACCTGCCGCGCGTGGCGATGGTCGAGTTCAGCGGCGCGTTCTACGCCGCGGGCGACACCGGCATCCTTCGCTCGATCGACGGCTTGACCTGGGAGCCGGTGATCCTGCCCTCCCTCTCCTCCAAGCTCAGGGGTCTCGCCGCCGGCAACGGCAGCCTGGTCGCCCAAACCGAATGGGGAGTGCTCTACACCACGCGCGACGGCGTGAACTGGTCGCAGGTCGGTCCCGCCACCTATGCCGGATACTTGATCACCCAGCCCGTCATTTTCAGCGGCGGGCGCTTTCTGGTCATCCAGCAGATTGCCGGCCAGACGGCAGTGAACTACCGAACGTCCGTCGACGGGAACGATTGGCAAAGCGCGGGAGTCTACACCACGGCGACGCAAGCGACCATCGGCCAGAACGGCGTGATTGTCTCGTTTCATGCGAATTTGTCGGCGGTTGGTGCGGCGGTCTGGTCGGCGGACGGCGGCAACAACTGGACGGCGATCCCCGGGATCGAACGGACATCCGGCCAGTCCCAAAGCTTCGCCATGGGATACGGGGACGGGATCTTTCTTATCGCGGCCAGCGACGGCCGGATCTGGCGCTCCACCGACGGCAAGTCATGGATCGCGGCGAACCTGCCCGGCGCGCCCGCCACCGGTGTCACGGTGCGCCATGCCGGCGGACGATTCTTCGTCGGTTCCTCGACCCAGCTTTTGTTCAGCTCGCCCGCGACCCTCGGCGGCACCTGGCAGACGCTGTCGCCCGCGGTCAAGGCGGATGCCGTGATTCATGCCGCGGGCCGCTTCATCGCGCGCGGCGCGACCGGGATGGCATGGAGCCAGAATGGCGTGAGTTGGAAAGACGCCCAGGGCGGCCCCGTCGCGGCGATCGGCAGCCGTCTGGCGTTCAACGGCGCGCGCATCCTGGCGATCGATGCCAATGGCGCCGCATGGTCGTCCGGCAACGGCGTGACCTGGCGGCGGGATTTCGACGGCATTCCCGCGAACGGCTTCGCGGCCAACCAGGTGGGGCAACAGATGGCGACGCTCGGGTCATCGATCGTTCTGGCCGGAACCGACGGCATGCTCCTCAGCAGCGATGACCGTGGAGCCACCTGGCTGCCCGGCGACGCCGATGGAACCGCGGTGCCGGCAAACTGGGATTTCAATCGCATGCAGGTCTCCGCCGGCACCGCGCTGGCCACGGCAGCCATCGGCGCCACAGCGGAGAAAGTCGTGCTGCGCGGCACCAACGGCCGCAATTGGCAGTCGGTGGCCGACCTCGCGGCGCACCGCATTGTCGATGTCGCCGGCAACGGCGCGGGCACATGGGTCGCCGTGGGAGCGGACGGCGCGGTCCGGCGTTCCAGCAACCACGGCGTTTCGTGGCAGGCGGTCAGCGGACCGGCGATGGCCACCGCGCGCGCGGTGGCATGGTTCAACAGCGAGTGGCTGATTTACGGCGCGGTGACCAGCGGTGCCGCCTCCCGCTGCTGGAGTTCGCCGGACGGCCTCGTTTGGACCGACCGCGGTCCGAACGGACTCAGCTACTCGGACAACGACTTTTTCCGCACCGAAGGTCACGGGCGTCTGATCGTCTGGAACCGGACCGACCGGCCGGTGATTACCAGCGACGGCAGGATCTGGCAGGCTCTCAACAACTATAATACCTTTGTTAGCAACTCGCTTTACTGGATCGTCCCCACCGGCGCGGGCTTCCTGCTGGCCACGCCATTCATCTCCGCCCAGGCCCCGGTGCAGATGTTCAGCGGCTCGCCGGATGGACTGTCGTGGGTCGAAACCCCGCGTCTCCAGAACGACACGGTCTGGGCCGCCACCGCCGGGGAGCGCCTGTTCCTGTTCGCTCCGGGGCGCGTGGTCGAATCGTCCTCGCGGGATCTCGAACTGGAACTCGTCCCGGTTTCGATGGCGACGCTCGGTGTGGCGGATGACGTCCAGTCGCCCGCCGTCATTCGCAACCTCGGTAGCGCGCCGGTGAGCGGGCCGCTCGATGTCGATGGCTGGCTCTCGACGGACGGATTCTTCGGCGATGGCAACGACGTCTATGTCGGGCGCATCCAGATCAACGCCCCGGTGATCGCGCCGGGCGGACAGACCGCGGTGAACCTGAGCTTCGAGTTGCCCGGAAATATCAAACCCGGTGACTCCCGCCTGGTGGTCGTGCTGGACCCTGATCCCAAGTTCCCGGAGAGGAACCGGGCGAACAACGTCTCGATTTCGTCCACTCCGGCGGTCCGCGTTCCCCAGCGCAAGCTGGAGGTGCTGGCGAATGGAGACGGCACCGTGAGCTCCGACCAGACCGCCGAGTATTATCCGCACGGCGCGCGCATCGCCTTCGTGGCGACGCCCGGCAAGGGTGCGCGCTTCGCCGGTTGGGGCGGCGACGCCGTGGGCTCGCTCAGCGAGACGCTGGTCATCATGGACGCCGACAAGAATGTGGAGGCGAACTTCGTGGCCACCGCCGCGCTCACGGTCTTCACGCGCGGTGGCGGCACGGTGCAGCAGTCGACCGACGATGGGATCTACCTCACCGGTTCGACGGCGAATCTCACGGCGCTTCCCTTGCCCGGCTGGACCTTCAGCGGATGGAGCGGGGCCCTGACCGGAAGCCAGGCCGCGGAATCCCTGCTGATGAATTCCAGCAAGGTCGTCACGGCGCGGTTCTCACTCGGTCGCGACGCATGGAGAACCCAGCAGTTCAGCGCCGCGGAACTCGCGGATCCCGCCATTTCCGGCGACGAGGCCGACGCCGATGGCGACGACCTGGAAAACTGGCGCGAATGGCTGCGCGGAAGTGATCCGAAGGACGGGGCCGATCGCGGTCAGGGTCCGCTTCGTCGTGAGGGCAACTGGATCGTCATGAATTACACGCGGATGGAAAACCTGCCGGCAGGTCATGACATCCGCTGCAACGCCTCGTTCGATCTGGCCGGCTGGGCGGTCCCGGTGGATGAGCGGGTGGTTGGTTCTGCCAACGGAGTGGAAACCATCGAGGCCCGTGTCGACGTGACCGGGATGCCGAGAGCCTTCCTGCGCATCGTCGACACGCGTCCGGCGCCGTAGTGGCGGTGGCGGAACAACCAAGTGCGCATCGAGCGATCCGCTGCGACGGCGAACCGCCGGAGGAATCAAAATGCCGCTTGAATCCCGAATGTCCAGATGTCCGCGTTGGCGTAGGCTTGATCCGGTGAGCGGCCTGAAGTCCCGCCAGTGGCGTCCATCACGTAGCGCTCGTAGGCCGCGGTGGCTGAGAATTCTTCGGAGATCCGGCAGCTCAGCCGCAGGCCACCGCTCAGGGCATCGAAGGACGAAAGCCGGTAGTCCGCGGAGTAGTTCGGGCCGCTGCCGTTTGGATTCGAGGAAGGGGTGCCGGGCAAGGCATCGACGGTGTTGGTGAAGAAGTCCGCTTCGTCCTGGCGATAGTAGCGGATGAAAGGGACCACTTCGAAGTGCTTGCCGATGGCCTGCCGCCACTCGATCTGCACGGTTTGCGAAAGCACGCCGAAGCTGTCGTTTGACAGCCGGAGGACACCGTCCAGGGCCCCGTCCAAGGGGGCGAAATAGTGCCTCGCCCCGAGCTGGAGCACCTGCCGGAAGCGCGAGTCGGGACGGTTCTCGCGGAAGACATTGACGATCGGGATCTCGATCGTGCCGCCCATGCCATCGGGCAGGGTGATCGAGTCGGTGCGCTGGACGAGTTTGTAGGGATCGTTGAGATAGCCTTCGGCGTAGCCGAGGGTGAAATTCGCGGTGAGCACCGTGTTGGAGTCGAGGAGCTGGCTGACGCCTGCGAAGAAGTCGGTGGTCCGCTTGTCACGGTCGCCGAGGCCGGGGACGAGGACGGTGTCGTCGAGGTAGTTGAGTCCGAAACGCAGCGTCGTGTTCTTCTGGTTAAGCTCCAACGTGTCGGTGATGGCGATCCCGCGGGAGACGTAGTCGTCCTCCTCGCTGCGGGAGAACTCGATTTCCGCGCGATGGTCGCCGAACTGTCGCGACACCGCGCCGAGGATGCCGCGGCGGACGTCCTCGAGGTTCGCGTAGAACGGCTGGGCGCTTCCCGGCAGGACACCGGTGGGTGAGGCTCCGCTGACGGCGTCGCGCAGATATTGGAAGCGGAACGCGGTGTCTTCGTTCACCTCGACCTGAGCCCGCAGATACTCTGCCTCCACGCGGATCCGGTTGTCGTCTTCCTGATAGAGCTGGAAGCCGTATGCATACTCCTGCGGCGGGAGCTCGCCATGGACCCGCAGGGCCGGCGACAGGACCGAGGCGATGAGAAGCGGGCAACGGGTGCTCATTGAAACGTTGGGTTTTGCCGACCGGGGACGCCCGATCATCCGGGATGGCCGCTTGACTAGGGCAAACCGCGGGGGAAGGCAATTCTCCGGAACGGGCAAATTTGCAGCAAACAAAAGGCCGGCCCCCTTGCGAGGTCCGGCCCTTCGAAAAATCGATCCGTAGATCAGGCGCGGCCGAGATAGGACGCGTCTTCCGTTTTGATGATCAGCTTTTCGCCCGGATTGATGAAGAGCGGCACCTGGACCATGAGGCCGGTTTCCATGGTGGCGGACTTGTAGGCGTTGCTCGCCGAGTCGCCCTTCACGCCTTCCGGCGATTCGGTGACGATCATGACCATGGAAGGAGGGAGCTCGATGTCGGCGACGAGACCATCGGCAAAAAGGAGGGTGTAGGTGTTTCCCTCGATCAGGTAGTTGCGGACGGTGTCGATGATCTCGTCATGGACGGCGACGTCGTCGTAGGTCTCGTTGTTGAGGAAGTGGTAGCCGCCGGAATCCTTGTAGGAGTATTCGTGCGGGATGCGCTCGAGCAGGACCGACTCCATCGAGTCGTTCGAGGTCATGCGCAGGTTGGAGACCTTCTTATTCGAGACGCTGCGGATCGACATCACCACGTAGGACGCCATGCGGGGTGGCGTCTTGAGTTCATGGGAGATCACGACGCAGACGTCGTTGTTGTGACGGACGGCGTGTCCTTTTCGGAGGCTGATGACGGGCGTGCTGGCCATGGTTGGGGTGCGGGATAGGCGGGGACGGGGGCGGGTGCAAGCGCGGAGTGCGGTGGAGGAAGGGGGCGGGGCCGATCCTCCGCGGCAGCGGAAGGAGCACAACTGCGTTGCACGCTGTGATCGTGTAGGGCGGACCACCCCCGGCGCTTTGCCGCAACGCGGCGTATCCACCCGACTCACTGTCACCCCGCTTGCAGACTCGTATCAGCGGGTCGAGGCAGCTTCGTGCTTTTCTTCGGCGGCTTCGAGGGCGGCGCGTTCCTTGGCGATGACGCGCACGAACTTCTTCAGGCTGTTGTCCCAGTCGGCGAGCAAGGCTTTCGCATGCGGGCTGCCGGTCTTGTCGGCGTGATCGCCGATCAGCTTCTTCAGTTCGGCAATGTCCTGAGCCCGCTGGACGGGCAGCGGGACGACCATCTCCGGGTTGATGCGGGAGTAGAGGCGGCCATCGACGTCGTAAACGTAGGCGGTGCCGCCGGACATCCCGGCTCCGAAGTTCTTCCCGGTCTTGCCCAGGATCGCGACGGTGCCGTTGGTCATGTATTCGCAGCCGTGGTCGCCCACGCCTTCGACCACCGCGGTGGCACCGGAGTTGCGGACGGCGAAGCGCTCGCCGGCGCGGCCGTTGCCGTAGAGGGAGCCGCCGGTGGCGCCGTAGAGCGAGGTGTTGCCGAGGATGGTGTTCGTCGCGGGATTGAACTTCGCGTCGGGGGAGACCTTCACCACGATCTCGCCGGCGGCCATGCCCTTGCCGGTATAGTCGTTGGCCTCGCCGGTGAGTTCGATCTTCACGCCGGACACCAGGAAGGTGCCGAGCGATTGGCCGGCGGAGCCGCGGAGCTTGAGGCTGACGGCGGTGTGGCCGTTGAAGCCGCGGTCGCCGTGGATTTCGGCGATGCGTCCGGACAGGCGGGTGCCGATGTTGCGGTCGGTGTTGACGACGTCGTAGCTCAGCTCGACCGGCTGGCGGTCGGGCAGGACTTGGATCGCCGCGGTGATCGCGTCGGGCGTCGAGAGCGGGCCGTATTCCGGCGTGTCGGCGGAGATTTCGCCGGTGCCGAGGGCCGTGGCGAGATCGCGCAGGATCTGAAGGTCGAGCGGGGTTTTGGAAATGCCGTCGTTGCGATCCTGGGTGCAGATCCGCGAGAGGGATTCCGGGGCGACGCCGTGGTGCTTGGCGAGGTCGGGGATGACGTCCTTGAGCACCGCGCCGAGGTCGATGAGGTTGGCCTTCGGGTGGCCGGGGACGTTGCGCTGGCGGAGGAACTCGGGGCGGCCGATCAGTTCGTCGAGGGTGCGGACGCCGAGGCTGGCCATGATCTCGCGGGCCTCGTGGGCGACGCCGTTGAGGAAGTTGATGACCATTTCCGGGGTGCCCTTGAACTTGGCGCGGAACTTCGGATCGGTGGTCGCGATGCCGACCGGGCAGTTGTTGAGGTGGCACTTGCGGACATAGACGCAGCCCATGGCGATCATCGAGATCGTGCCGAAGTTGTATTCTTCCGCGCCGAGGATGGCGGCGGTGACGATGTCCTTGCCGTTGCGCAGGCCGCCGTCGGTGCGGACGATGACCCGGCTGCGGAGGTTGTTGATGAGCAGCGTCTGCTGGGCCTCGGACAGGCCGAGTTCCCACGGTGAGCCGGCGTGCTTGGTCGAGGAAATCGGGGACGCGCCGGTGCCGCCGTCGTGACCGGAGATCAGGATGGTGTCGGCGCTGGCCTTGGCGACGCCGGCGGCGACGGTGCCGACGCCGGTCTCGGCGACCAGCTTGACGGTGACGCGGGCGCGCGGGTTGACTTCCTTGAGGTCGTGGATCAGCTGCGCGAGGTCCTCGATACTATAAATATCGTGGTGCGGCGGCGGCGAGATGAGCTGGACGCCGGGCTGGGTGTGGCGGAGGCGGGCGATCAGCGCGTTGACCTTCTGGCCGGGCAGCTGGCCGCCTTCGCCGGGCTTGGCGCCCTGGGCCATCTTGATTTCTAGCTCGTCGGCATTGACCAGGTAGTTCGCCGAGACACCGAAGCGGCCGGAGGCGATCTGCTTGATGGCGGAGCGGGCGTGGTCGCCGTTGGCGTAGGGCTTGAAGCGGACGGAGTCCTCGCCGCCCTCGCCGGAGTCGGACTTGCCGCCGATGCGGTTCATCGCGATGGCGAGCGTTTCGTGGGCCTCCGGCGACAGCGCGCCGAGCGACATGGCGGCGGTGGTGAAACGGCGGCGGATGCTCTCCTGCGACTCGACTTCCTCGATCGGGATCGGGCCGGTGGAAGCAGGGACGAACTCGAAGAGGTCCTTGATGGCGACCGGCGTGGTCTCGAGCTGGACCTTGACGTAGTCGTCGTAGTCCTCGGCCTTGCCGCTCTTCACGTAGGTGTGGAAATTCTTGATGACGTCGGTGGTCCATGCATGGCGCTCGCCGGACTTGCGGTAGCGGTTGTAGCCGGGGTCGCCTAGGTTCAGCGTCTCGCCGGCGGGCACTTCGGTTTCGAAGGCGGCGCGATGGCGGATCAGCGATTCTTCGGCGATCTCGGCGAATCCGATGCCGCCGATCTTCGACTGGACGCCGGTGAAGGCGAAGTCGACGACTTCCTTGCCGATGCCGATCGCTTCGAAAATCTGCGCGCCTTGGTAGGAGTTGAGCACCGAGATGCCCATCTTCGACATGATCTTGAGGACGCCCTTTTCGAGGGCCTTCGAGTAGTTGGTCATCGCCTTCTCGAGGCTGATGCCGTCGAGCTTGCCCTTGCCGGCATCCATCGCGACCAGCTGGCGCACGGTGGCGAAGCCGAGGTAGGGGCAGACGGCAGTGGCGCCGAAGCCGAAGGCGCAGGAGACCTGGTGGGTGTCGCGGACTTCACCGGACTCCAGCACCAGCGAGCAGCGCATCCGCTTGCGGACGCGGTTGAGGAAGTGGTGGACGGTGCCGGTGGCGAGGATCGCGGGGATCGGCACGCGGCTGGCGGAGGCGCTGCGGTCGCTGAGGATCAGGATATTGACACCCTTTTCCACGGCCTCGGCGGCCTCGGCGCAGAGTTCGTCGAGGCGGACCTTGAGGCCGGCGGTTCCGGCGGCGAGCGGCCACGTGATGTCGAGCACCACGGCGGGGAAGCCGTGCTCCTCGAGATGCTTAAGGCGGTCGACTTGGTGTTCGAACAGGATGCCGGACTCGAGATTGACGATGCGGCAATGCTCCGGTGTCTCGACCAGCAAGTTGCGCTCCGGCCCGAGGCCGGCGGAGGCGCTCATCACGGCCCACTCGCGGATCGGGTCGATCGGCGGATTGGTGACCTGGGCGAAGCGTTGCTTGAAGTAGGTGAAGAGCAGCCGCGGGTAGGTCGAGAGGACGGCGAGCGGGGTGTCGTCGCCCATCGAGAATACGGCTTCCTGAGCCGCCTTGACCATCGGCGGGAAGACCATGTCGAGCTCCTCGATCGAGATGCCGTGGGCGACCTGCTGCCGGGAAAGTTCCAGCGGCGCGAAGTCTTCCGCCGGGGCGAGGGCTTCGGGCGAGCAGAACTTGCGGAGTTCGAGGCGGTTCTCGTCGATCCACTGGCGGTAAGGCTTCTGCTTGGCGAGCGCTTCCTTGATCTCGCCGTCGTTGCGGACGGTGCCGGTGGCGGTGTCCACGGAAAGCATCTGGCCGGGTCCGAGGCGGCCCTTGCGGATGACCTTGGCGTCGTCGATCACGACCGCGCCGGCCTCCGAACCGATGTAGAGCAGGCCGTCCTCGGTCAGCTTGTAGCGCGAAGGGCGCAGGCCATTGCGGTCGAGCGAGGCGCAGAGCTTGGTGCCGTCGGTGTAAACCAGGCCGGCCGGGCCGTCCCAGGGCTCGGAGAACGAACGATTGTATTGGTAGAACGCGCGCAGGTCGTCGGAGATGTCCTCGTCGTTGCGGAAGGCCGGCGGGACCAGCATGCACATCGCGTGCTCCAGCGAGCGGCCCGAGAGCACCAGCGCTTCGAGGGCGTGGTCGAGCGAGGCGGAGTCCGACTCGTGCTCGTTCATCAGGTCGTGCAGCAGCGCGACGTCGTCGCCCCAGACCTCGCTTTGGAAGAACTCCTCGCGGGAGGCCATCCAGTTGCGGTTGCCTTCCACGGTGTTGATTTCGCCGTTGTGGCACATCATCCGGAACGGCTGGCCGAGCGGCCAGGCGGGGAAGGTGTTGGTCGAGAAGCGCTGGTGGTAGAGCGAGATCGCGGTCTGGAAATCCGAGTCCTGGAGGTCGCCGTAGAACGCGCGCAGGGCGGCCGGCATGGCGAGGCCCTTGTAGGAGATCAGGCGGCTCGAGAACGACGGCATGTAGAAGCCGTTCAGGCCCTTCGTTTGACGCTCGACGGTCCGGCGGCAGAGGAAGAGCTGGCGTTCGAAGTGATCGCCGTCCCAGCCCGCGGGCTTTTTGAGCAGCAGGTGCTCGATGTGCGGCCGGGTAGCCAAGGCGAGCTTGCCGAGGGCGTCGGGATCGACCGGGGCCTCGCGCCAGCCGATGATGCCGATGCCGCGCTTGGTGACCACGTCCTCGGCCATCGACTTGAGCTGCTGCTGGCCGGCGGCGTCCTTGAGTGGCAGGAAGAACACCGCCACCGCGAGATCGCTTTCGTTTTCAAGCGTGGTGCCGAGCTTGGCGGCGGCCTTGAGGAAGATCGGGTAGGGAATCTGCGAGAGGATGCCCGAGCCGTCGCCCGTCTTCATGTCGGCATCGACCGCGCCGCGGTGGGTCATGTTGCAGACCGAGCAGAGGGCGAACTCGAGGATCTGATACGAGCGTTTGCCATGGATCTGGGCGATGGCCCCCATCCCGCAGTTGTCGCGCTCGGCGGACAGGCGGTGGAGGGATCCGGGGACCAGTGGCGTGCTCGGGTGGTAATAGGGATTCATCGCAAGGAATGGCAGAAAGATGCCGTGTCCCGCGGTGCCGCGCCAAGTTCAGCGCGGAAGAGACCCACCGCGGGGCGGGGACTAAACGGCAGCTTCCGGAGAGCGCCAAGCAGGAATTGTGCCCTCGCTTGCCGCGGAAACTCAGGATTCGACGATGCCCTCATCGGCGGGTGCCGGCGGCAGGAGGTTCAAATCGACGAGGAAGCGGTCAGCAGCGGCGACGCTCCACTCGTAGTGACGGTCCGACACGTTGAAATTGAAGAATGAATGCTCTGCGTTCTCAAAATCGACGACCTCGATGTTGTTCCGGCGCCAGCGCATCGACTTGTAGAATTTCTCCACAAGCGCGAACGGAGTGACGCGATCATTCTTTCCGTGAAACAAAATCATCGGCGGCGCCTTGCGGCGCACCGCTTTCATCGGGCTGAGGCGCTTGGCGGTGCCGTGATCGGGAAAACGCTGGAGCAAGGGGTGGACCAAGGGATCCAGCAGGCTGCTGAACAGAAGGAGCGCGGCGGGGGGGTAGGCGGGCGGCTCCTCGTGCTTTGCCGGCTTGGGAAGGGCAAGCGCCAAGGCGAGGAAAGCTCCTCCGGCGGCTCCGCCGAGCACCACCTTCGAGGGATCGAAGCCGAAGTGTGTCTCGTAGCCCGAGAGCCACTTCAGGAAGGCACGTACATCTTCCAGCGCCTCGACCGGTCCGGTGCGGTGAATGGCCCCTACCCGTGTCTCGAGGGTCACAGTCACTGCCCCGCGCTGGGCGAAATGAAGACAGTGAGGGACGAACTGCGTGGACATCGCGGTCTCCCAGAATCCGCCGTGAAGGAAAATCAAAAGCGGCCTGCGGTCACCGGCCTCAAAACCGGGTGGCGTGAAGAAATGCGCCTGCAGCGGGCCCTCGGGCGTTTCGGCGTAGTTGAAGCTCGTCGCCGACTTCAGCATCTCCCTTTGCCGGGCTTGGCCGATCAGCGGGGTTCTTTGGAGCAAGCTCATCGAAAGGGTGGGGGGCAGGAAGTCCGGAGAGGGCCGGCGCGCGAAAAGAATTGTTCTGGGCGCGGCGGGCTTGTCCAATTCATTCCACCGATGACGCGCATCCTTATTCTTTTCAGCCTCCTTTTGTTCCCTTCACTTTGCCGGGCGCAGGTCCCCGCTCCGAGTGTCGGCAAGTCGTTGGTCGCAGTCTATAACGGCTGGCGGGCCGCGATCATCGGCAAGGATGTTCCTGCTTGGCAGCGCACCACAGCCCAGCACCGGCAGGCGGAGATTCGCAACCGGCTTTTGTCCGAAAAGCGCCCGTATCCGGCCGGGGTCTTCATGCTTCCGTCGCCACCACCATCGCTTGACGGCTTGAAAATGATTCACCTCTCTCAGCGGGGGGCGACCGCCAAGGCAGCCTTCTTTGGTAAGATCAACTTCGGCGTCGGGGGCGAACCGACCGAGAATATTCTGGTGCTGTCATTCGTGAATTCCGGAACGTGGCGCTACGACCGGGCCGATTTCGTGAACCTCGCGGCACTCCCTGAGGTAAGGAAGGAGATCGCTGCAGGCGACCTGAGGTATGTGGTGGAAACGCCCGACTTTCAGGCAAGCGGCGCGGTTCCGGCAACACCTCCCGCCGTTCCTGCCGCGAAGTATATCGCCAAGGTTTACGTTTTTTGCCCCGGGCGGGAGGTCCAGGTTCAGGTGAATCAGTTCAGCCGTCACCGCTTCGCCAACGCCAAGGAAGCGGAGATCGTGCTCGGGGGTGCCCGGGATGGCGCAAACACAGTGACCTATACCGCGAAGGGGCTCGAAGGAGGGACCGGTAAAGAGGCTCTTGCGATCCGAGTTTACCTGATGTCGGAGATTGAAGGCACTCAGCCCATCAAGGTGTTCGAGTATCGCGTGGAAGAGGGTGGGGCGTTGACCCCTTTCGGCAACGGAACTTTTGCCGTCGACCCGGAAACAGCGAAGAAGCTGCTTCCTGAAATCCGATAATTCATAAAACTTAAGCATTTTTCACAAAAAATGCGGAGCTGGAACCCTTTGGCTTAAGGGTTTTTTGCCGAGGACACTTGGAATTCTGGGCTGTTCAAAGATTCAGGAAGGATTTTCTTGTCTAGATTTCCTGATGATCTATTTTTGTAAGAACGTTAATTCTTCTAACGGGATTTGACGACTTGCAGGAGTTCCATGACAAGCCACGCCATCAACGCGCAGGTCTCCAATTTCAGGCACCGCAGAGAATCCCGGCTTCTTTCAGCCAAAGGGTGGAATCTGTCAGGTGCCTTGAGTCGGGCTGTCCCCGGAGCTCATGTTCGTCCGGCCTCCCCGTTGGACGTTTCAAGGGATCGCATCCGGTCCGCTCCATCTTCCCGGCAGTGGCTGGCCGCCTGCTTTGCAGCAGTCCGCCGCAGCTTGCGCATCGATACCCCCTCTAAACTGCGGCCATGGAGCCGCGCCACGTGACAACGACAACCTAAAGCAAAACGATGAATTCTTTGGTCGCCACCCATCCTATTTGCCAGCTGATCCAGGAGAAATTCCCGGGCAAACTGCAGTCCGCTGCTATCGCCCTTTTACTGGGCTTCGCCACCAGTGCCCAAGCCGCCAATGATGGCGAGGTCACCTTGGCGTGGAATGCCAATACCGAGAGCAATCTGGCCGGATACCGGCTCTTGTATGGCACGACGCCCGGCACCTACCCCAACACGATCGACGCCGGAAACCTCACCACGGCCACGGCCACCGGCTTGAACACGGGAACGGTGTATTACTTCGCAGTGGTCGCCTACAATTCGGCAGGCCAGACCAGCGCGGCCTCTGCGGAAGTCAGTCACACGGTCCCCGGATTACCGAACACCGCACCCGGCGCGGGATCCTTCGCCGTCACCGTTGGTGAGGATGGCCAGGCAGCTGCGACTCTTACCGGTTCAGATCCCGAAGGGGACCCGCTGAATTACACGGTAGTCACCGCGCCCGGCAAGGGGACGCTCAGCGGCAGCGGTGCTAGCCGCACCTACACGCCAGCCGCCAACGCCAATGGCAGCGACAGCTTCACCTACCGGGTCAGTGATGGTGCGCTGCAGTCAGCCCTGGCGACCGTTTCTATCACCATCACACCGGTGAACGATGCGCCCGTGGCCACCGCGAGATCGCTCGCTGCGACTGAAGATACTTCAGGCGCATTCGTTCTTGCCGGCACCGATGTCGACGGGGATTCCCTGACCTATAGCATCCTATCTGCGCCCACCAAGGGGACCCTTGCTGGAACCCCGCCAAACCTGACCTACCAGCCCGCCTCGAATCTCAACGGCCCGGACAGTTTCACTTTCCGAGTCAGCGACGGGACGGTCAATTCCGCTGCCGCGACGGTCAGCATCAGCATCGCCGCCGTGAATGATCCGCCGGTGGCCACCGCGCGCTCGGCGAATACCAACGAAGACACGGCTGTCGCGATCACTTTGGCGGGCACCGATACCGAGGGCAGCTCGCTTTCCTACACGATTGTCACCCAACCTTCGAAAGGGGCACTGTCGGGAACTCCGCCCAATGTGATCTACACCCCGGCGCTCAACTCGAATGGCTCCGACAGCTTCACTTTCAGGGTCAGCGATGGTTCCGCGAATTCTGCTGCCGCCACCGTAAGTCTGAATGTCGCGGCGGTGAACGACATCCCGGTGGCGAATGTCGCATCCGTCAGCACCCCGAAGAATACTCCCGTCGGCATCACCCTTGCTGGCAGCGATGTGGAGGGCAGTCCGCTCACCTACGCGGTCGTCTCTTCGCCCTCGAAGGGTATTCTGAGCGGGGTCGCGCCGAACCTGACCTACACGCCCAATTCGGAGGTCACGGGAGTCGATAGTTTCACCTTCCGGGTGAATGACGGCACCGGGGACTCCGCGACCGCAACGGTTTCAATCTCGGTCGCAGTGGCCAATACCGCCCCGGTGGCGACGGCTCGATCCGTGACGACCGCGGAGGACACGTCGGTCGCGTTCGTTCTCGCTGGCACCGATGCTGATGGGAACTCGCTGACTTACTCGGTTCTGACCAATCCGTCCAAGGGCACCCTTTCGGGCAGCGCGCCCAATCTGACCTACCTCCCCAATGCCAATGCCAACGGCAGTGATAGCTTCACGTTCCGGGTCAATGACGGCACTGCGAATTCTTCGGCAGCGACTGTCAGTATCAGCATCAGCGCCGTGAACGACCTTCCGGTCGCGGCCGCCAAGAGTGTGACCACGGGGAAGAACACGGCGGTCGGAATCCTCCTGACAGGCACTGATGTCGAGGGAAGCGCTCTGACCTTTGCTGTGCTCACCTCGCCGACAAAGGGTTCACTCAGCGGTTCCGCTCCGAATCTCACCTACACCCCGAACTCGAACACCACGGGATCGGACAGCTTCACCTACCGGGTCAACGATGGGACCGCCAATTCCGCCGCTGCCACGGTCAGCATCAACATCACCAACAACAATTCGGCCCCTCAAGCGTCATCGAAGTCCTTGGCGACCCTGAAGAACAAGGAGGTTGCGATCCAGCTTAGTGGCACCGACGCCGACGCAAACCCGCTGACTTTCCGGCTCGTCAACCAGCCGACCTCGGGAGTGCTCACGGGCTCGCCGCCGAATCTCGCATTCAAGCCCGAAACCGGCTTTGTGGGTGATACAAGCTTTGCCTATGTGGCCAACGATGGCGTCGTGGACTCCGCGATCGCCTGGATATCGATCAAGGTGAAGTCGTCGAACAGCAAGCCGGTAGCCACTGCCAGTACCCTGACGGCAAACTGGAACACCGGCACGGCGGTGGCACTTTCCGGGACCGATGTGGATTCCGATGCGTTGACATTCTCGGTCGTGAAGCAGCCCCTCAACGGGGTGCTTAGCGGAACTCCGCCGAACTTGGTCTATGTGCCGAATACCGGCTTCAAAGGTGCGGATAGCTTCACCTTCCTGGCCAATGACGGAGTCGTGAACTCGGCCGCTGCCAGCGTTTCGATCACGGTGGTCAATCCGAACAATCGCGCTCCGTCGTCCGCTGCCTGGTCGGTTAGCACCCCGATGAAGACCGCGGTGCCGGTGCCGTTGCGGGCCACCGATGCAGATGGGGACTCACTGGTCTACCGAATCGTCACCAAACCCGGCACCGGAAAACTCACCGGCAAGTTGCCGAACCTTGTCTTCAAGCCGACGGCGAAGTTCTTTGGATCGGTCAGCTTCACCTATACCGCCAGCGATGGTGCCCTCACTTCAGCGCCGATCACTGTCACCATCAACGTGACTCAGCCGCCGGCAGTCGCAGCCCGCGGTCTCGGAAAAGCCAAGGCGGAGGGAGGTGCCTTGGCGCTGCCCGAAATGTCGTTGTCCACGGATCATGCGCGTCCGGGTGTCATCCGTTTGCAGATCACCGGTACGCCCGGCGAATCCTATTTGCTGGAGCATTCGCCAGACCTCACCGCGTGGGCTCTTGATCGGGAAATCGTGATTGGAGACGGCGGTGGCTTGGATCTCGAAGTGGCCGCGCCCGCTGGGGCAAGCCGCGGATTCTACCGCCTTAAAACGCCGTAAGTCCCGACCACCGGACCCGCAGGGAGCGGAGTCCGGTGCACGCGCTGCCTGACCCAGGTCGCTCCGCTCGTGCTTGGGTCAGCGCTTGTTCTTCAACTGCTACTCGCAGTGTAGCTGCCCGGATCCGCCTTCACAGGTGTAGCTGCTCCAGTGGTGCTGCGTCATTCAGTCCAAGACCCGCTTCGGCTTGGGAACTGGCTTGTCTTTTTTGGGCGCGGCAGGGGGCGGCTCTTGCAATCGGTTTACCTCGAACTCCAAGGGTTCGGCATAGGCACTATTGCCATCGATCTCCCAGCCGCAGGGCATCCGCATTTCATCTGCAATCTCGCGGGCTTTGAGGTAGGTCTCGAAACCGTCCGGTCGCACCCGGAACATCAGCACGCCGCTCCGATAGGACCGCACCAGCTTCATCATCCGGTGGAAGCGTCCGTCGGGCTGGTTCATGTCTTCCAGCGAGGCGTCGCCCTTGGCGGGGTCGAACTCGATCCGGAAGTTCAGCCGCGTCCACGGCCGGTTGAAAGGGACGGTGACCTTCTGGTTCCTTACGTTCCAAGGCTTCGACGCGAAGAAGGCGACGGTCTTTTCCTGATCGTAAACCACCCGGTCACGGCCTCCCTTCACCTTGACCCGCTCGCGGATCAGGTTCCGCGCTTCGCGGTCGAAGGCTTCCATCAGCGTCTCCTTCACCGCGGTGGGATCGACCAGATGCGCCTGATCGCCGGTGATGTAGCAGTAGTAAATCGTCGCGTCCTTCGGGATCTCGCGGCTGTTCGGCAGACGCACCACGGTCGGGCGCTTGACCACCGGCTGTGGGGTTTGGTCAAGCAGGGCTTCCAGCCGGGCGATCTCGGCCAGCAATGCGTCCGTCTTTTCCTTTTCCGCTTTCGCCTTCAGCGAGGTTTGCTCCGCCGTCTGCTGGAGCTTCTTGAGTTCGACCAGCAACTTTTCATCCCGCGCGGCGGCTTTCTCTAGCAGGGCGAGGTCGGCCTTCATTTTCGCCAACTCCGCCGGGGCCGGGGTGGGGGCCTGACGCTGCTTCTCGCGGGCCGCGATGGTCTTTTCCATTTCCTGCTTCTTTTCGCGGGCCTGTTGGAGCTGTTCCACGCTGACCGGCTTGAGGCTTTCGACGATCTTCTCCACCGCCTGGCGGACGTCGGCTTGCAACAGGATCAGGATGAGAATCAGCACCGCGACCACGTTGGTCAGCGCGTCCATCAGCGAGTCCAGGCTGCCGCCTTCCTCATCCCGCTGTCTTCTTCGTGAAGCCATTTCTAACGGGGTTGGAAAAGGGTGAGGTCGATCGCGCCGGAGCCGGGGATCGGGAGCTTGCCGGTCCGCACCTTGAACTGGTCCTCCGCCCAGCCGGCGGCCGTTTGGTAAGTGCCGTGGCCGTTGCCGCGGATCAGGAAAAGGACGAGCGATCCACGGGCGGACTTCGCTTCATTCATTACCTTTGAAAGAGCGGGTTCGGTGGTGATGGCCGCAGTGGAGACGGCGGTCTTGGATCCGTCCTTGCCGAGGATGTTGACGCCGGAACCGTGGCACTCGATGAAGAACATCGGGGTGTTCCGCGTCACGCCGGAGCCGCCGGGCTGGACCACCACCGGGGCCGGGGTGGAGTCGGGCTTGATCTTCCGCTTCTCAAGCTCCGCCTTCAGCTCCGCAGCCTTCTTTTCCAAGGAGGGGCGTTCCTTGGCGAGAGCGGCGATTTGGTCGAGCAGGTTCTCGGTCCGTTTCTGGAGCTCGGCGTCGGACTCGCCGGGCTTCGCCTTGGCTCCTTCCAGCTTCTTGCGCAGCACGACCTGCCTGCCCTCGAGGTCCTGAAGTTCGACAAAAGCACCGTCACGCTGTTTGAGCTCGGCTTCAATCTTCGCGAGCTCGGCCTGGCGCTGCTTGAGCTGCGCTTCGATCGCGAGGAATTCCTCCGAGCGTGCCAGCTCCTCCGGATCGCGCTCTTGCGGGCCGGCATCGCGCATGTCGCTGACCAGCTTGATCATCAGCGTGAGAATGCCGATGAGGCACGCGAGGATGCTAAGGAAGGGGAACAGCGAAACCCCTCCTCCTCCCGCGTTGGACCGGCGTCGTGACATCGGTGGTTCGGTTAGAGACTCACTTCGAGAAGAAGCCGCGCTTCTGGACGACGATGGTTTCACCGCCGAGTTTCTGCAACGTGCCGTTCAGGGATTCGACCCCCTTGGAGAGCGATGCGAAGTATTCGTTGAGCTGGCGGGTCGGAACGAGGATGGCGTCGCGGGTCTCCGAGGTCAGCTTGTCGACGGCGTTGCTGAAGGTGCCTTCGACGCGGGTCTGGTGGGCATCGAGGCGGGTCGAGAGGGTTTCGCCAGCTTGGGGAAGGAGGGTGGTAGCCTCTTGCAGCTTCACCAGGAACAGCTCGTGGGCGCGGGCCAGCGAGGCGGCGAAGGCCGGGATGTTTTCGGCCTGCGAGAGCAGCATGTCGCTGGCATCGCTCTTCGAATCGTTGAGCTTGGGCATCAGTTTCTCGTTGCAGAAGGCATCGATCAGCGTGAGCACTTCCTCCTCTTCCTTCTGCATGCTGGCGAGGGGGAACGAGAGGATCATCGAGAGCACCAAGCCGAGCAGGGTGGTGTCGAAGGCGACGCCGAGACCGCCGGTGAGCTGGTTGATGGAATTCTTGAGCTGGCTCGGGTCGCCGGAGCCGGTGGAGAGCGAACTCACGGCGATCGAGAGGCCCTGGACGGTGCCGATGAAGCCGAGGATCGGGATCGCCCAGAGGAAGACCTTGATCAGGGTGTAGGAACCGGAGCTGCGGTTGGCATCAATATCCGACTGGGCGCTGAGGAAGGAGGAGATCTCGCCGTTGTTGTTGCGTTTCTCGAAGAGTTCGAGCGCCTTGCGGATGCGGTTGACCATCAGGCTGTCGCGCAGGCGCAGCGGGAGCTTGTAGATGTGTTCGATGAAGCCGTTGACGGTGTGCGCGTTGATCTCCGCGCCGAGGCTGGCGGGAACCACGTCGAGCAACATCGCCTGGCGCTGACGCTTCGCTTTTTTCCACTTCATCGCCAGGATCACGAAGCCCCAGACGAAGAGGAAGACCTCCGCGTAGTTGACCCAGCCGCGCTTGAGCAGGATGTCCGAGACCGTCGACCCCGCGAACGGCAGCATGGCCATCAGGAACAAGGTGGTGGCAGCGGCGGCGATGCCGAGGCTGATGCCAAAGCTGATATTGGCGTGGTCCTCTTCCTGCCAGCCGCCGCGCTGCGACGACGACGCTTTTTTGCCGGCCGCCGTGGGACCTGCGGCCGGGGCGTCGGGCAAGGCGGGGATTTGGAAGCGGCCGTTGCAGCCGGGGCAGGAGACGACCTGTCCGGCGTGCTCGTTCTCGGCGCTCATCTCGAGCTGGCAGTGGGGGCAGCGGAAATTCACTCGGGAATGGGTGGGTGAAGAGTCAGGACGGGGTGGTGTTGCGGCGGAGGGTGACGATCTGGAGGAAGCCGCCACTGGAACCGTCGGAGGAGAGGAAGAACTGGTTGCGCGAGCGGAGGATGATCATTTGGACCTGATCGGTCGGTTTAATGGAAAGGATATTGTTTCCTTGGACGATCCACTCGCCCCGCTGCTTGTAGGCCAGCTCGTAAATGATGCTGTCGTTAGCGGGATTGAAGACGTGAGCGTCACGGGTTTTGAACTCCTTGTTCTCGCGGCCGTTGCAGCGCAAGGTGATTTCGTTCGGACTCAGGTTGTGGACGCGGAGCTTGCCGGGCGGGAGCTTGGAGGGGTCATCGTCGATGACATAGGCGACGAAGGTGCCATTGGAAGCAGGGGCCAGTAGGATCGTGGCGCGATTGCAGGAGGCACCGGGGAGTTGCGCGAGGGCGACCAGGGATGGGTTCTCCTTGCGGCGTTTCTCAAGCTCGACGGCCAGAGGCGTGCGGGCTTCCTCGCCTGCGACGGTCTTCGGCTCCTCGACGACGAGGGGCATGAGCTCGTGGTCCTTGTCTTCCTGGGTCATCACCACGGCGGGTTTGGCGGGGCCGGACCCGGTCTGGTAGATCTCCATGACGAGCGGGCCGGAATAGGCCACGGGCTCCGAGTAGCGGAAACCGAGGGCTGTGATCTCGCCGTTGGAGTCGCCCTTCTTGAAAGTGAGCCCGTGGATGTCATCGCCCCAGGCGACGACATCGATCTTCATGCTGACAGAGGCGTCCTGGGCGAAAATGGCAGACGCGTGGCCGAGGATCGCGACGCAGACCGTGCGGAAGAAATGCTTAGATTTCACTTTGGGAGAGCCAGCGGAAGGAGACGACTTGGAATTGGCGACCATAGATCTTGTTGACGGCATTGAGTTGGGCTCCGCGGTCCGTGGCTTTGTTGGAACCATCCACATAATCGGGGCTCCGCTGGACGATGGCTTCGCAGTAAGCTCTGGCAACGACATTTCCCGAGGCATCGAAGGCTTCGCCACAAGTGCGGATGCGGAAGGTGTCCGAGCGCGCGGAGATGGCAGTGCCGATGACCTGGAGGATGTCGGCCTGGGTGAGCCAGCCGGGGATGCCGGTGGAGCGATAGCCCTGCTCACTCTGGAAGCTCGGGCTCGTCATGGTGACCCGGTCGGCGATGATGGAGGCGACGGAGCCGAAGTTGTTGTCGGTGGATGTGACCGCCCAGTCTGGAATCCCGGGTTCGGCGTTGGGGAGTTGGCCCGCGGTATCGCCACCGTCCATGTCGGCGCGGGGGGCCCCGTTTTTCTCACTGAGTTTCAAGCCGTCTTTGGCAGCGGTGACAGCAGAGAAGACCGAGCGGCTGCCGGCCAGGTTGATGTTGAGGCCGCTTTCATCGACGGCGACTTGCAGTGCGCCGGCGCGGGTGAGTTCGCGTTGGGTGTTGATGTCGCCGATGGCACGGTTGATGAAGTGGGAGAGGGAAACGAAGGGACCGCGGCGACGGACCTGCTTGACGATTTCGCCCGCAAGCGCGTCGATCTGCGCGTCATTGAGGCGGCGGAAGCCGGTATAGGAATCTTCATCCTTGCCGGTGGGCGGGTCACTGGCGGGGGAGGTTTGGCTCAGGCTCCGGGGGAAGGCAGCGGAGGAGTTTACCGTGGTGTCCGCCTTGTGTTTGAAGTGACGGCTGCTGGCGAGGAAGGCCTTCCACGCGTCTTTGTTGGTGGAATTGATATTGAACGATCCCTCGATCATCATTGCCGCGGCCGGCCGGGTGGCGTCGGTGAGACTCGCGGGGTTGGAGGCGCCGTGGAAGATGAGGGTCGGATTTTCGGGAGAGCGTGAAGCTCCGCTACCGGCGAGGGAGGAGAAGAAATAGGTGTCCCAAAGCGAGGTGTTGAGCAGGTAGGAGAGGTCAAAGTAATTGCGGGGCGCGTTAAGGGCACCCGACTGGTTGGGCGAGCCGACAATTTCGTAGTCGTAACGCCGCTGGGAGGTGAGCTGGCGTTTGACGAAGGGAGTGGCATAGGAGTTCCCCACGGCGTAGGCAGGCTGGTGACCGATGGAGGCGCTGATGTCGTCGCCGGTGAGGTCGGCATGCTGGAGCTGGGCGAGAGAGACGAGACGCTCCGGGACATCGAAAAGGATGGCGCGGCCTGAGCCGGAAACGGGCGAATAACCCCAGCGCGGGATGGCGAGGTCCCGGGTGAAAGCGTCTCCGGTAGCGCCGCCAGTGGCGGGGAGCTGGGCAATGGAGTTGGTAGTCTCCATGAAGTAAGGGGGAGGATTGTAGGAGGCGATCGGCTTGTAAATGCGGGAGGCGCGGATATTGAAATCCATGAAGGTGCGGAGCGACGACCCGCGCTGGCCCAGATCGTAGCCGCTGGGCATGAGGCTCAGGTAGTCCATGCCGGGTTGACTGAGGGAGAAGCTGTAAAGCATCAGCGGGATCGGGGCGCTGATCTGCTGGGCTTCGGCGATGTCGAGGCGGCGGGTGTTGGCGCCGAAATAGCCGTTATCGAGGTCGAAGCGGTCAATGGCGCGGAGGAGTCCTGAACCTGAAGATGACCCCGATAAGCCCATCTCGAGGCCGATGAGGGTGGTCTGCCAGCTTTCGCGGACGTCCATTGCGGGGATTGTGGTGCGGACTGTAGTGGTGTCCATTTCGACGCAGTTGCTGAAGCTGCCGGGCGAGGAGCTGCCGAAGGGTCCGAGTTCGACGACGACGCGGGAATTCGTGCGGTCGCGGAAGGTGGCGCCGGAATGGGTGTAGGCCCGGACTTCGCCGGGCTCGAGGGTTCCGGCGCGGATGCGGAAGTAGACGTTGTTGAAAACGGCGGGTTCGGAGGGGTCGCTCGAGTTGCTGAAGTAGGCGGTCTCGTTGCCAAGGTTCCAGATGCGCGACGGCCTGTTGCCGGGTGGGGTCTGGTTTTTGACGTGAAACTCCAAGTCTTGACTCCACTTGAGAGGGACGGAGTAAGGGTTGGAGATCGCGAGAACGATTTTCCCACAGGGGTTGGTTTTGACGCCTTCTCCGGAGGGTACGAAGCGGACGCCCATGAGGATGCGGAAGTCGGTGACGACGGGCGCGATGGAGGCCTTGGTGACACCAGTTGCGACGTTGGGGTTGGTCAGGTTGTTGGTGTTGGAGGTCTCAGGGGTGGCGGCGGTGGCAGTGAGCGAGCCGCCATTTACAAGCTGGGTCAGGTCCTGGAAATCTTTCAGGGCCGACCAGCGGGGGGCTCGCATGTTGGCGGCAATGGCCCGCGGAATGATGTTGCCGGACTGGGTCGGGTAGTTGGCGATCGAAGGGATCGGGCTGCTGGCGGGCAGGCCGGAGTCGAGTAGGTTGGTGAGGTCGATCCGGGTGCCGCCGTTCAGAACATCGGAGATAACGCCCCGGCTGTCAGAGGTGGCGGCATGAAAGATTTGCTGGGCGGCGGTGGCGCCGGTGTTGAGGAGTGCTGCTTGGGACGAGGTGATGACTTTTGGCAGGGAACTTTCGCCCGGGGTTCCCGGGGAGGGGTAGGAGGCCAGGGCGGGAATGGTTTCCCAACCGCGGCGCTGGGCGATCAGCGATGCCGAGGCGGTATTGTCCGATTCGGTTCGGACCATGTTGATGCGGGCCTTGACGCCTTCATCGCCGATCCACCAGGCGTAACGGCCCTGGGGCTCTGAGCCAGCCGAGGCTGCTGTCGAGATTCCCACCAGCGGCGCAGTGACGTAGTTGTCGGCCGCCGTTGTGGCGTTGCCATCGACGGTTCCCGGTCCAACGAGCAGCACCGAAGTCTCAGGATCGGAGACAGAGCCGTCGGCTGCGACGGTGAAGGCCGCTGACGCCGGCGTGTTCTTCGGAGTGGCACTGGTTTCATTGCCGCTCACCAGCCATTGCAGAAGGGTCGGAGACGGGGTCTTGGTGTAGATCTCGGTTCCGGGGGTGGCTGTGTTGCTGTTTTTCCAAACGCCAGTCCAATAACGGGTGCCCGGCTGCAGGGCGGTAAGGCCTTTGCTGATACTATTGACGGAGGTATTGTTGAGTGGGGGCGCTCCGGCGCCGAGTTGATCCCCGGTGGCCGTGCCGGCGATGTTCGCCGGAGCGGTGATTCGCTGGTCCGGACCCGCGAATTGCTGGAGTTCGCCGATCGCGATCGTCAAGGCGAGCCGGGCGTTCGAGCGCGCGGTGGCCATGGCATCGCCGCGGCTCGCGGAACGGAGAGAAATCGCAGACAGGGACATCAGACCGACCGCGATGACCGTGAGCAGCACCATCAGCGAAAGGGTGATCACCAGGGCAAACCCTGGGGGCTGTCGGCGGTTCGACGGATTGGAGAGCAAAAAGGTCTTCATGGGGATGAAACAGGGTTTTTCCGTAAAACTGGGTTCTCGAGGGAACTGCGCCGAATGAACCGGCCGCATGAATTGTAACTACAATTGGGGCAAAAGGGAGTCAAGGATCCAAAAATCGAATGTATTTACAGTGGTAGAGATGCTCCGGGACTAAAGGGGAAGGACAAATTGCCGAAAAACTCTCAAATCTCCCAGACAAAAATATCCATCTGGCGTTCACTGGTAAAGCGGGTGGAAACTCGCTGCTTCATCGAAGCACCGTGGTGCCGATCGACTGAATTGGCCGCGGCAGCGGGCAGGTGATTCCCAAATGAACTTAAGAAAAGGCTCGCCCGTGCGGCTCTCGATACCGGTTGAAACAATCACCCCCTCCCGGTTTGTAACAACCGGAGGGGTGGATGCACCATGTCGAATCAGAAGCCAAATGTAGCCCTGGAGAATTTACCGAACGTGGTGAATCTACTCCAATTGTTGCTTGTCACCGATCACTTCAAAATGCACCACCTGTGATCACTTCAAAGTGCACCACCCCGGACGGGTGTTTTCTGATGGATTGAGGGCGTGGTTGGCAAGGAGGGATTGCGTCGTGCGGCGAGGTCGCGG
>Ga0247843_1002697_pt1 | contig 31294 bp, 27 predicted proteins | sample LaCruzMarch2017__FD_192420 | JGI IMG/M metagenome (GOLD analysis project Ga0247843, IMG submission 192420) | Freshwater microbial communities from meromictic Lake La Cruz, Castile-La Mancha, Spain - LaCruzMarch2017_8m | ecosystem: Environmental > Aquatic > Freshwater > Lake | place: Spain... | reverse complement strand
ATAATTTTAATAATGTTATAACAATTGGTGGTGCAATTGGAAATACCGCATTCAAAGCATCAGGTGCAACTGACACACTCAATTTAAGTTTCAATACACTCTCAGGCGTAATGCTTGTTAGTGGTGGAGGCTTTATTCTTCGTAGTGATGTTTCAACTGCTTTAAGCACTAATGCAGGTATTGAAATTCTAAACCTCAATATTTTCGGGGGCACAGTTACAGCAAATCACATAATTCAAGCTGCAACTACATCGTCAGCAACTACCACGTTCAACCTCAATGCAACACAAGGAGTTACTTTCTCCCTTAGCGCATTTGAAAGAGCAGGAACAGCTCTTACCACATTTGGATTCAGCCAAGCTGATGGTAATAATACTGTAAGTTTCACAACAGGCTATACACAGTCCAGAATCTCATTTACTGACGGTTCGGGCAATTCACATATCAGTCTCTTTAACCTAAACAATGCACAATCAATAACAGCGGCTCAAACCTCCTTCGGAGCCGCAAACTCAGCTGCAGCTAACCAGTTCAATACGATTAATATTACCGATGGAGGTAATGATATTATTAGCCTTGGAGGAAGTATTACACCAGATAATTCATCAGTAGCTGGCTTTACAAGAGCCAATATTATTGGTATGGCTGTTGGGGACGTACTAAGCTTTACCAACTACAATGGATCACTAGGCGCAATACAAGTTGTTACCAGCAATGACGGCGTTAGTGCATTCCAAAGCGCAATAGTGCTCTTCTCGGATGGCATAGTTACCTATGTATTCCAAAACAACTCTGCAAGTGTTGGTGGGGGAAGTACAACTGATAACAGCCTAGCCGCTATCCTTACAGGTAATTATGCATCATTAGGCCGATGGACTCTTAATGCCAATAACATAGCTTTGATTAGCTGAACACAGTTATTCATTTACTATTTGCTAAACTCAAAGAGGGAGAGGAGTGAATCCTCCCCCTCTTTTTTTATTTCAAATTCGATCTACACCACAACTCCAACCAACTAGTATCAATGAGCTTTAAATCTAAAAATATTGAATTTATAAGCAATCTTAATTCAGGCTTTCTTGATGCCCTTCCCGAAGAAGAAAACAACCCCTGGGAGCTCATCTACTCAGAAGAGCAAGATGAGCCAGAAAATTGTGAGATAACAATCAAGAATCTTCGCAATAAAACAGATGGCAGCTTGCTTTATCCAAATGAGAAAGATGTTGACACATATATATCAGAGCGCTTTAACAGCTGGGCACAGGCCCCTAATCGCCTAGTTGTAAATAATTATGAGGGAATTGAAAAAATAGATTCTGACCATGACCCATTTCTTGATCAAACAGGTAAAACTGAACTAGACGAGCTCAGCCTTGCAGACGTCCATGATCTAAATCAAGATCTAGAACCTGCCTGGACAATCCAGCACATTGGCAGCTATATTCGGAAACAATCTATAGCACTTGCGCCAGCCTCACTTACTTCAGATGGTTGTGCCCTTGTAGTATTTGGCCTTGGCCTTGGAAATCATCTTCAGGTCCTCATTGATTTCCTAAAGCCAAGCGCCTTATTTATTGTTGAACCAGATCTTGGTCTGTTGGCCCGTAGCCTTGAAACAGTTGACTACACAAAACTAATTCCACAATTCACCGGTGAAGATAAGGCACTAGATTTTGTAGTTTCAGATACACCAGAAGCTGCCATAGATCAGATTCGTAGCCTACTGACAGTGCGCAATCTATTTTTACTTGATGGCCTCTTTAGCTTTATCTTATTCGATAAACCTTTTTTCCAGCTTGCAAAGCAAAATCTCCATTCACCCTCAACCCTAAAAGCAGTAAATTACCTGGGCTATTTCATTGATGAAATTCATATGACAATGAATGCATCGTTAAATTACTTCCATATCAAGCCAAAAGTATATAACACAACTAAAGTAAAATCTCACACGGCTCATGCGGTGATTGTAGCCAGTGGACCATCCCTTGCCAATGATATTGAAATTCTCAAACAAAATCGCGAGCACTACACAATATTCTGTTGCTACAGCACAATTGGCCGCCTTCTTGATGCCGGAATCATTCCCGATTATCACTGCGATCTTGAGCGCCACAATGATCATATTCCCCTGATTGAACGGGGTTTTGAAGAACAACTAAAATCTATCGATCTCTGCTGCAGTAGCACATGCGATCCTCGCATGTTAAAACTTTATAAAAATGTTTATTCGATTAATAGAGGTGCACTAACCCCCTCTGTTATATTCACAATGGATAATGATATAATTCCAAACGAGGGCCCAGATGTTGCCACATTTGCCATACTTTCAGCCATCTTCTTTGGCTTTCGCAGCATCCATCTTTTTGGCGTAGACTTAGGCACTGCTAATCGGAAAGTTTGTCGTCTCCCTGGTGTATTAGATATCGATCGCCGCAGCTACGATATCCCTGTTCGCGGAAACCATGGCCAAACAGTTTTCTCCGGCCAAATGCTTCTTGATAACAAAGATGCAATTGAAGGAAATATATCCCTCTACTCTCAAGCATTTCCAGAGCTAAAAATCTATAATTATAGTAATGGTGTATTTATCAATGGGGCTATCAGCTCCCAGGCGTCAGAATTTGTAGAGAGGCTACCAGTTGATTCCATTGAAATACCTATACCAGAATTTACTCCCTATCCTGATGAACATGTTCGTCAAGCCTGGCAGCTTGCAGATATGCGCTGTCGCTCATTTGCTTTTCTTAATAACTTAAGGGAGCTGGGCAATGATCCTTTTAATATTTCGACACTATACAAGGTAAGTAATCTCTGCAACGCCCTAAATAAACCCTACCAAGAGCAAATCCCAATCAGATTCTACCGGGGTAGCCTTTTTCGTAGCTGGATAATTCTTTGGGGGGTCTACAATCGCGCATTAATAGAAGCTGATTCCGAAAAGGAGGGCATGCTCACAGAATGCAAACGAATTCTAAACGAAGTAATTGATTCTTTTGAAAATCTTACATTTCAGGCAATTGATTACATAGAAAATCTTGAGTCCTTAGATGACTTTACATTTGTCAGCAAGCTTCGGCGTGACGATGCAGACTCCAAGCCCATTGTACTTTCTGCAGTCTCTCCTGCATGAGCAATACCCCATATTCATCACAAGAAGCCCCACCTCCTGCCGAAACAGCCAAGCAACTCAGAGGCTTTTCCGCAGGAATAATAGATCCCCTCCGCCCCCATCTTGCTCGCTTTAATAGCTTCGAGCCCTGGCTCACTTATTGCCTAGATACCTGGATTGTTCACAACTTTCCCATATCAAATCCCATCATTGAAAATTTTTGTTGGTTACAACAGATAGATGATCAAGCTCAATTAGATCGCTGGCTAACTGCCAACTCCCATCACCAGCGAAGCATTGGCTGGCAAATATCTGTGGCTAGCGCCACTCATCAGGCCGCACAAACCTGGTTTGGCCCTGGCATAGAAGGGACTTACCTAGAACAATCCCATCATCATCACAAAGCATTCTGTGATGCCATTGATTGCGGTCAATCCCAAGGGCTTGCACTGGAGCTATATGCCACGCTCCAAGCAGATCAGCAAAGCTTTGACGATGCAGGCCAGCAAGCCCTAATACTCCATGAGCAACAAGTGCTCCTAAGTGATCTGACAAGTGGCGTTGCCCAATTACTGGCCAGTATCAAACCCGGTGAGCTGTTGCCACCATTCTTTAATGGTGAAAGCTGGCTGATTCTACGGCTAGGCCGTCGTGAACTGCCCACCATCGAATCCCTGACGCCGCTACTGCTGCGAAATGCAATCCAAGCCTGGCGACAGCAAGTGATTAATGCCATGGAGGTGCTGCTACTGGACGAGCTAAACCCTGCCCAGCCGACTGGATAAGCAAGAATGGCTCCATGGATGAAGCGTTAATGCCTGCGGCACACAGCTCAAAATGCCCGCCCCTTCTCAAAGGAGACATCATTCTGGCTGAGAAGGAATGGCCAGAGAAGCTCTACAACGTCAGCTCCGGAGCGGTGCGTTGGCTGTTTCGCCATCCCCTCACCGGCCTAATCGAAAGCGTTCAAGAACAGATTTCCCCCTCCGAACCCATAGGCGCCATAGCCCTGCTGCAGGGCATGCCCTGCGAACATGCCATTGCTTCCACTCCCTTAAAGGTCGATTCCCTTTCCCCAGACGCCTGGCTGGAAGAGCTGCATACAAAGCCCTCGCTTTGGCCGAAGCTACAACCCTTTGAACTGCTGCAAGGCCTCCAACTTGAATGCGCCGAGCTGCCTTGGCGTGAGCTCAACCTGCCTAGATTTGGCATCGCACTCTGCAATGCCCTCGAACTGCTGCCACCCCTATGGGATGTAACGCAGAAGGATCTTTGTGATCTAACCAAACCATCCCAAGAAACTGCCATCTGGATTGGTTCAGGCCAGATTCCAGCTCTATTTTTTAAGCCGCTTCAGCACTGCACTGACAACGAGATCAATCAACTGGCCCAGCTCAGCCGCACAATTCCACTACGGCTATATCGCCTACGAAAAGCTGATCCCATCGCCCTGGAAGACCGACCCCTCTGGCTAGCGCAATTGGCCCGTCGTAAGTTCGCCTACAGCACCACAGCTGCTGCTGCAACACCACCGCCACTGCACTTCAGCGACCAAGCAGCCCTAGTCTCCATTGCCATAGATGCCATTGAGCTGGATTTACTCCATGCAGACGACACCCTGCCAGCAGTAGTTGCCCTGCTGCTGATGGCAGCCCAGGCCTGCCAGATATCCCCCCGCACCCAACGCCTACTACGCAGCCAAGCCCTGCTGGATAAGCAAGATGAGGCCAATACTGAACCGCTCAGCCTGTTCACCAGGTTGTCGTTGCTTGCCTCGCTCACCGAACTGCGTCTGCTCCAGCAGCCAGCCACCTACCGTAGCCTCCTAATTGATCGCAAACCATTTTTTGCCCCCCATCCCCAATCGGGCAATCTCTGCCTATGGCAGCCCAGGGAAGGCCTGCGATTTGCGTTATTTGATCCCACAAGCAAGGCCACTTCACCTGAATACCTCAATTTACTGCAGCTTTCAAACGGGCTGCAACCGGTACTCAGTGTGGAAGCCGATCCCACAAGCAATGGCGAACGCTTCAATTTCAGTTGGTTTTTTCCCGAATTAGCACGCCATAAGCTGGCCCTCACAATAATTCTGGTGAGCTCTCTATTTATTCAAATTCTGCAGCTCGCAAATCCACTAATTATTCAGCAGATCATTGATCTAGTTCTCAATGACCGCAGCCTTAAAACGCTATATTCAATGGGTTTTCTGCTTATTGTACTTGCTTTTTTTCAAAGCGTATTAACAGGCCTGCGGGCCATACTCTTCACCGAAACCACCAACCGTATTGACGTGCGCATGGGCACGCGCATCATTGACCACCTTCTACACCTGCCCATCAGCTATTTTGACAAGCGTCCCGTAGGGGAAGTAAGCACCCGCGTAGGCGAGCTAGAAAACATTCGCAGCTTCCTCACCGGCCAAGCGCTAACAGTTTTTCTTGACGTTTTATTTGGCGTTATCTACATAGTTGTGATGTTGATATACAGCGTTCCCCTCACAATTGCGGCACTTGCAACAGTTCCTATTTCAGTGATGTTAGCAGTAGTTTTTTCCCCAATAATTAAGGCAAAAATAGACGATCGCTCAGTTGCCTACGCCAAAACAAGTTCCTTCTTAGTAGAGCACCTGGCTGGCATTATGACAGTAAAAAGCCAAAACATTGAAGACCTTACAAGAGTAAACTGGCGAAGACGCTATATTGATTTTGTTCAGAAAGGATTTAGCCTGGCAAGTATAGGCACAATCGTTGGAGAAACCAATAATTTCCTAAACCTACTATCTGGTGTCTTAGTAATATTCGTAGGAGCAGTACTGGTTATCGATGGCAAACTTTCCCTAGGCCAATTAATTGCGTTCCGCATAATCTCTGGCTACGTTACCGCTCCAATAATGAGACTTTCAACCCTTTGGCAGAGTGTACAGGAGCTTTCTGTTTCAGTACAAAGACTGGCCGATATAGTTGAATCAAGAAGCGAACCTCAAGCCCAGAAAAGTCGTTTCGCCCTTCCACCTGTTAAAGGAGAAGTAGAATTTGTAAATCTATCCTTCAAATATCCTGAAACAAACGACCTTGTAATAAAGCGCCTAAACCATACAATTCCAGCAGGTAGCTTTGTGGGGGTTGTTGGAAGCTCTGGTTCAGGTAAAAGCACCCTGATGAAATTGCTTCCACTAATTTACACCCCCAGCGGCGGAACAATCCTCGTTGATGGATATGACATTCTAAAAGTAGATTTGGATTCACTACGCAGCCAGATTGGCATAGTTCCCCAAGAACCACTCCTCTTTGCCGGTACCGTATGGGACAACCTCACTGTGGGTAGCCCTGGGGCTACCCAGCAAGCCGTGGAGGAGGCCGTGCGAGCAGCCGAAGCCTATGAGTTCATTATGCAGATGCCTGATGGCTTTGAATCGGAAGTTGGTGAAAGGGGGGGCCGTCTGTCCGGGGGCCAGCGGCAGCGCCTGTCGATTGCCCGCGCCTTACTCAGCAACCCAAGTTTACTTATCTTAGATGAAGCCACAAGCGCCCTTGATTACCGCACAGAAGCGGCGGTTTGCCGTAATTTATTCAGGTTGCTCAGGGGACGTACCGTTCTATTTGTTACCCATCGGCTAGCCACCATCCGCCACGCCGATGAAATTCTAATGATGGATAGAGGCCTGATAGCTGAACATGGAACCTATGATGAACTAATAGCAAAGGGATGTCTATTTGCCGCTCTATCTGGCTGCCAAAACAAAGATGAAGTAATTAGTTAAGATGACAAGAGTTCCGCAAAAAGTTATAGGAAATTCCACCTGGCGCCAACTGCGCCAGCAGGCAAAGCGCATGAGGTTCCCGGGAGCTGGCTTAATGCGAGGAACTGCAGAGAGGTTCACACCTAACTCGAACTATCAAGAAGATTTCCCATCGCGTCGCTGGCCACTCTATTTGCTTGGAAGCCTAAGTGGCTTTGTTGGAATAATATTGGTTTGGTCTTTGATTGCCCGCACGGAGCTAATAGTAAGTGCTCCAGCGCGGCTTCGCCCCAACCAATCACCAACTGAAAGTCGAGCCCTATCTTCTGGAACCTCCCAAAAAATATTTGTTAAGGAGGGAGAACTTGTCCAAAAAGGCCAAGCCATTCTTGAGCTAGATGTCTCCCCCCTTGTAGATCGCCTTGAAGCCCTACAAAATCGATACGCCCGAGGCTACGCATCCCTTAAGCAACTAACACGTCTGTCTAGGCTACCAATGCCAAGGGGTCTACTAACACCAGATAGAGTTGATTCACTAGACTTAAGCGTGCTGAAAAGCTCATTAGAATCGGAAAATGTTCAAAGGGAAAAGCAAGATCAGATTAAGGCTGAATTGCAACAATCAATTCTCAAACAATCTTCCTTGGCTGCAAATATATCAATGCAAACTGATTTCGTAAAACGCTACGAAAAATTAAAGCGCTCCGGAGCCATAGCCGATGTTCAACTGATACAGGAAAAACAAAGACTCAGCGACATTAAATCAAATTTCGACATTAATCTCCAAGAACAGCAGAGACTTCGCTCATCTTTAGCTGAAACTGGCAGCTCCTATATCGGCAAGAACTCCGATCTTTACCAGCAACAAATTGCAGAATTACGTGGAATTGAAGCAGACATAAGCCAAATTAAACAGGCAATCCAAGGATCATTATTAAGAGCCCCTATCAAAGGATATGTATTTGAACTTTCCGTAAAAGTGCCTGGGGTTCCAGTTTCAACCGGGCAAACATTATTTCAAATAATACCCCAGAATAATCTTGTAGCTGCCGCCCAAGTGCCAGCCACAGACATTGGTTTTATTCACACAGGAATGAATGTAGACCTTCATATAGATAGCTATCCAAGCAGCACCTACGGCGTACTCCCAGGAAAAGTTTCGGGCATTGGTAAGGATTCAATCGAACCAAAAAGCCCAATTCAACAACCTGTATACAGTATTCCTGTGCTAATTTCCCTAAGTAGCCAGAACCTTGTTAGTAATGGTAAGCCCTATCCATTAAGACCAGGCATGATGTCCCGTGCCAGCTTCAAGTTACGCTCAATTAGCGTATTTCAGCGCTTCTTTGATGCCACAGTTTCTATCTTTGATCCACCCCACAGTTAGCTAACCAAAAATATTTTGCTGGTTAACACCAGACCATATCAAACTAATTGCAGCCTGATCCAACGGGCTAAACCAGCTCTCCCAGCCACCATTAGTGGCAGCCGAAGATGGGTTATATTCCATGATTGTATCTGAAGTAGTTAGTCCACTTTTGATATCACCATCACTATTACTAAATGGGTGCTCAAGGCCCAGCCAGTGGCCAATTTCATGGGTAATGGCATGATTAACAAAAGCAGTTGAGCTGCTGGCTTCAATCATAATTCTTGATCTAAAATAGTTTAAACCTGAGCTATTACCAAGCGATGAATATATTGTATTGGTTTGGCCGCCAACCCCTGGCCCAAAGGATCCTTGTTGCACATAATCAATTTCAAGATCGGCATTTGCCGCCGAAACAACTTGAGTTATAACAATAGAACCAAGCAAGCTATCAATTCTAGCCAAGATGGATCGACTAAATTGCAACATTTCTGCAGGCATTTGAATTGAGCTTATAGGAAATAAGGAATCAAAGGGGCTGGGGTTAGCGCCACTTGAATTAATGAAAACCCTCAGATTAGTTTGTAAAGCTTGGCCAGCAAGCAGTTTTTTCACTACAGCACCATGGGCCTCATCAATTAACCAATTTGGTGAGCTGCCTAGATAAGGAAGCAAATTAGGCAACTGTGCCGTTGCAGCCTGATCACCTAAACTGCTTACTCCCACCTGTTGCAACCAAGCTCTAGCTGTAGCTGCGGCTGTAAACCCATTATAGCTAAATTTACCAGCGGTAACTTGCGCGCCAAATTGCTGGGCAGCACTTACCTTCTGATCAAGCGTGGATCGGTCACTTCCACGCGCACCGAGTGCAACCTTATGGGCAATCTGACCAATATCAATCCTTCCTAAATCCAGCTCATTTGCCCAGGCAGCCAAGCCAGCTTCTTCAGCGGGCCTATTAAACAGATATTGGTAGATTCTATCAACACTATCTCTATTATTTAAACCAGCATAAAGGCTTTGGTATTCCTGCGAGCCACTAAATTCATTTATTACATTTATTAAGCCTCCCCCATTGTTAACATAACTTAGCCAGCTTGCGATTCCTTCAGCCTCCCCAGGCCGGCTGAAAAAAGCAATATAAGCCTTCTGAATATCGGCGGCTGTCTCCATAGATTTAATCTAGAATCAAGCTTCCAATTTTAATTGCACATATGATAACGTATTGTGGTCAGGAAACTCACTACTCTAGCTTCAACACAATATTACAAATCATGGCCGATGTAATTGATCTGGGGAAAATGCTTTTCTACCAAAGCATCGATCTACCTAAGCACGGACTCATGAAAGGCTGTTGGGACCACCGTCCCTCAATGGATGTTTACCTAGGCGGCACAAATTTTAAAAACACCACTGCACTAGATGTGGGCCCTGCTAGCGGATTCTGGTCATTTGAAATGGAACGCAGGGGGGCCACTGTTACAGCTCTAGAGCTTGGCCCTAATGACCACTGGGACGCCGTTCCCCATCAAGGCAAACCAACCACTGAGTTGGGTAAACAGTTAGCACTGAACGTGGAACGCACTAAAAATGCCTTTATATTTTCCCGAGAATCCTTGAAATCAAAGGTAAATCTTGTTTATGGCACAGTCTATAATGTAGATAAGGTAATACCTGAAATTGATATCGCACTAATGGGAAATGTTTTGCAGCATTTCCGCGATCCTTTTCTAGCAATAGAAACTGTTTCAAAAGTGGTAACAAAGAGAATAATTATTAGCGAAACCCTATGGATGGGTGATCAGCAATTTCTTGCTCAAGCCGCCTTACGATTAATTCCGCGTGCTGAATATCCAGAAGTAAACCACTCTTGGTGGCAAGCTTCACCACCGCTAATTGGTGAAATCCTAAAAATTCTTGGCTATGTAAATTTAAAATGTGAGTATCATGAGCAATTGTTTATCCATTCGGCTACTGACAATGCAGAACGCCAAGTTAAACACTTTACATATTCCGCCGACAAGCCAAACTAGCCCTTTATTCCCAAGGATGGAAGCACCTTTGAATCCAGCAACTTTTGAAAATCAAGGAGTAATGTAGCGGCCCCAAAAGAGCTTAGATGGTCGGCATCTCTATAAAGTAGCTTGCCAGCCCTTTCAAGGCTGCACTTTGCACCCCCAACACATAGCTGTTCCAGAGGATCAAAAATCCAAAAATTAGGATACAAATCAGAAATCATCTTAAGCCCAATCATTATCTGATGATTACTATCTGAAATTTTATCCCTGCTCACCGAGCACCCTGGATTTGGCCAAGGATGAAACCACTGTTTTTCACATAAACTTATATCCCTAAATTCAAACATTGGAGTAGGAGCCACCACAATCAGAGCTATATCACGGGAGTTAAGCACATCAGCTAATTCACCCAGATTCTTCAGCCATCCATCACTCATCAATGATTGATGGGTACCAGCATCAGTCAACCTTGATGAATATAACCTAGAAATCACAACAACATCACCTCTCATTCCAGTTTCGAGCACACGCTTTAATATTTTCTTGTGCACCTCTCTTTTATAAGCCCTACCAAGGCCATTGCCAATTAAAGGCTCTACTGGGAAAGGCTCCCCTGGTATTTCAATCAAGTGAACACCAAAACCAGTCTGTTTGTGCAATTCATCAGCAAGCCCCACTAATTGGCCAGCATGGCTATCTCCCATAAAAAATATTGTATTTTTGCCTTGCCGGGATGCTGGCGTAGTGCAATTGTCAAACATTTGAGTATCATAAAGTCTTTGGATTCCATCTACAACACATGTTGTATGGTAAGGCAATTGTTTCATGCCTACCCTGGGAAATTGTTTGGGAATAATGCTAAATCTCTCTACTTCACTACGGCTACCTGTATATAGCCAATTAGTTGATGCTGCGGCAGCAGTCTGGAATATGCCGGCCATGGAAGCTACAATTGTACCGCCTAGAATTATTGATATAAACTGAGAAGACGCCCATTGGGCTGAGCGCAGGGGTTTTTCCACCCATCGATAGGAGCAATAGGCGCAAGCAAATGTTATTAACATCATAAAAGGCATTGTATTTAAATTTACCCCAACACTAAGGCGAGCAATTACCAATACACTCCAGTGCCAGAGATACAATGAATACGACATCAAACCAATGCCTACAACCTGGTCATTGCTCATCAATCCATAAGACCTATCACTACTTTTCACAAAAAATATAAAGAAGGCAGTAGCAACTACGGATAAAATAGTACTTATCACTATGTTGCCTTGCTGTAGAAGCAGCATCGTTGCAAGCATTCCAGCCAAACAAAGACTACCCACCCAATTAATACCCTTGAAAAGGATATCCCTGTGATGATTCTTTTCTTGAATCAAAAACAAGCCGCAACCTAAAGCTAATTCCCAAAATCTAGATCCAGGTAAAAAATATGCAGCACTAGGACTGCTATCGGCGAGATAAATAAAAGAAAAAAGGGATACGAATCCAAAACTAACCAACAAGCCTAGAAAAATATGCCCTCCCATTTTTTTATTCCTAAGCCATCCACTGGCCCATGCTAGGATTGGGAAAAAAAGATAGAACTGCTCTTCCACTCCAAGCGACCATGTTTGAGTAAATAGGTTTAACTCTGCGCTGGGGCCAAAATAATCCGTAGATTGCTGATAAAGATAAAGATTTGACGCCCCAACTAAAGCCAATGCCCCCGTACTCAAGCTATTTGAGGGAAATGCCATTATCAAGCATCCAATAAGCCCGGTAATACCAACACAGATAATCAAGGCAGGTAACAGGCGCTTACTTCTTCTTGCATAGAATTCAATCAATAATTGCTTAATTGTTGTGCTATGATGATTGGCAAGTGATCCAGTTATCACATAACCTGAAATCACAAAAAAAATATCAACACCTAGAAAGCCCGAAGGTAGCAAAGAACGATTAAAGTGATTGATTATTACTGCAACCACGGCAAATGCCCTTAATCCATCAATTTCAGGTCTATAGAATTTTTTTTTCATGCAAGCAAATCCCACTTCATAGGCTCACCCTTCTTTGCGGCCCGACCCACTCTTCTTCCAATTAGATTTGACAGGTACCTTGGGGGCAAACCAAAGCCTGGCCGTATTGCCCTTAGATTCGTAGTGTTAAGCAGGTCACCAGCTTGAATATCCTCACAAATATACAAACTACGACGGAAGCGCAATGATGATCTTTCGGCCTCTGTGGCGCCAGGCTTTGCATTTCCCAATGCATGCCAGGCATTTCTGGATTCATCTACCAACTGCTGTAGTTCTGATGGCTCCAATGAAAAGGCACTATCTACTCCCCCGTCAGACCTATTAAGACAAACATGCTTTTCAATCACTCTCACCCCTAGGGATACACTTGCAACTGCAGCACCAATACCGAGTGTATGGTCACTAAGGCCAACCTCAACACCAAATGTGCTGCGCAGTACTGGAATAGACAGCAGATTTGAGTTACTTGGTTCAGCGGGATAAGTACTAGTACACTTAAGAATAATCAGATCTTTGCAGCCAGCTTTTCTTGCGGTGCAAATGGCCTCTTCAATCTCACAAATGCTAGCCATACCTGTACTGATAATCATCGGCTTGCCTGTACTAGCAACTCGCTCGATCAAAGCTAGATCTATCATCTCAAAGCTAGCAATTTTATATGCTGGCACCTCAAGTTCTTCCAGAAAATCCACTGCCGATGCGTCAAATGGACTGCTAAATGCCTCCATACCCAGTTCTCTGGCCCGTTTAAATATTGGCCCGTGCCATTCCCAAGGTGTCATAGCCTGACGGTATAACTCAAACAAATTTTTACCGTGCCATAGACTTGTAGGGTCATTAATAAAAAATTCACCCTCACCAATATCAAGGGTCATGGTTTCAGGCTTATAGGTTTGCAGCTTTAAAATCTGGGCCCCCGAGGTTGCGCACGCCTCAACAATTTTGATCGCCTTATCGAGGGATCCGTCGTGGTTGCCGCTCATTTCAGCTATCACCACAGGCGGATGCTCCGCCCCAATCAATAGCTGGCCGATTTGCATGCTCATGGAGGGATTACTGGTCACCTACGGGCACAGCCTATGGCCCAAAGCGCAAGGCAAATAGGTCTGCATCCCGAATTACGACACGCAACCTTATCGCTTTGCCTTGCAGTGCTTCGATCGATTGCTGTCCCCCCCAGGAGACCGCTCGCTCGATTTCATTGCCAATCAATTCATCACAGTCTTCTAGCCCGTACTGGGGTAAGGGTTCACCATTACCACTTTGTAATTCCACACAAATCCCCCCTGCCGCCGATGTGGAAAAGTTAAATAGCAGTTTTGCTCCTTCAAATATTAGGGGTTTAGTGATCAGCTCCCCAGGCTTAGCTGAGGCTGAAAACCCAGCAAATCGATCCAGAGGTAATGAATATCTACGCAAATGGGCCGATGGTTGGGCGTAGTGCTGATTTACATAAAAAGACAGCTCCGTAGGACTAGTTTGCAGTACTCCTAAAGCTGGAAAATTAGTGCGAGAAACCCAGTCATGTAATCCTAAGCCTGGTCGCAGAAATGCCTCCATAAAAGTACGTTGATAGCGATTACCACCTCGTGAACTGAGAAGCACCACATCAGAACAGTCTTGAAAGTATTCAGGGTCCACCATTAAACTTTTCGCCTGCTCCTTAGATAACACTTGCCTATTCTCCATGAATCTTGCAGCCAAGCCAAGATAAATATGGGGCGCCCGGAAATAAGGCTGGGTTTGATTAGTATAAAGATGCTCTCTTGTGCTTGGCCCATAACTCATCTCCCGCGGCTTACTCCAGTTAATAAAATCATTTGAGGTACAACGACTTACCGAACGCCAACCAGAAAAGCCTGAACCGGTCCAACTGCGCAAGTAGCATACATAGCATTGCTCACTTTCTGACCAAAAAGACACATTCTGGGAATCAAGCATCCCATCTGTTATGACCGGGCTTGGATGCAAAAGCCTCCATTTGATGCCGTCAGGGGAACCATAAGCCATCAAACCAGCTGGCGCTAAGCCTCCGAGAGCTTTATAATAAGTGCCTCGATCTTGCTCGGGATTAGTATCTATAAAAGGCGTAAAGTTATGGGTATCGGGTGCCGCATCTGCCAGGATCATGTTGTTGTGATCTTGTCCGTCAATCTTATATCTATGAAGATGGGGTCGCTGCCATTTAATCCCATCATCGGAAACCGCCATACAAGTTGCTTCCCCATTACTTCCCTCTAGCCTGCCATCTGGCAAACCGCGATAATAAAGCCGGTATACTTCCTCCTTGTTATCATGAAGAACCGTACTGTATCCAGACAAAAGTCCCTCCCAGGGCTGATCAAACCTATAGACCTCGCCTTCGTCGCGCGGCAAGACAAGCCGATGGGCAAGGCGCTTAGTTCGTTGAATAAGATGAGAATCAATCATCAATTCTAATCTTGATCTAATAATTATTGCTTTTGTGTGCTTGCTACTTCTCATAGGTGGGCGGCGTAGGCTGGGGGAGAAATTTTCCTTTGATTAAATATCATGGCAGACATTGCATCATGGCCACTGAGCCATCGCCAAGACTACCTACTTCCTTGAATCCAAGTGAAATAAAGAATGGCGGAATGCGAGTTGTTAGGCTGATCAAAGTAGATCTATTTGCTGCTGAATCCTGCAGGAGTTGGAGAACTAGTGCTTTGCCAATACCAAAACCACGAGCTGCAGGTAACACAGCCAGATTCTCAAGGTGGCCACCTTTACTATGGGGTGACAGCATAACAAGGCCTTGGAGGCAGCCATTATCTGAGGAAATTGCAATCCAGAGGCGTTGGGACCGATGGCTGCCCTGCACCACCCGTTCAAATACATCACGTGGCGGCAGCGGAAAGGATTGATCAAGCAGCTGTTGAAGTTGCTGCCAAGGGGCCCTAGTGAGGGGAAGTTCGTGGATCATGAGTTTTTAGCAACGGGTGTGAGCAATGTTTCAACATCACCAGTAACCGAGAAATAGGTGATGATGCGAATAAAACAGTGACAGTGGAGTGGGGCATAAACTATGCTTTAATGTGATACCAGCAGGAAAGCAAGCGGTAAAGTCAAAATCGATCCAGCGACTTAATACCTACAGAAGAATTATTCTGCAGCCAGTGCCTCTCCAGATAGAAACATTAAAATGCAAGGACAAACTACATAGTAAATTAATTTCATAATAATGCAACATTTCACTTTTTTTGTTGGTTGATCTTCACTTCATAGCACCGCCCACGCCATTCAAAGAAGGCTGGGTAGCGATCGTTATCAACCACCCGCAGCAGTTCAAACTGCTCGGCCAGGGTGCGATCTGGATCGAGGCGGGAATCAGCCGGTCGACGGCGGCGATAACGGGGGGCTCGAGGTAGCGGTCTAACCATTGCAAAAAAAGGTTGATCGTTGCTTCTGCCTGCAGTTCGCGCCATTCCTCAACGAGTTCGGTGCCGTTCAAGTTGATTGCACTTTGCAGATGGATTGGACCGGCATCAAGATTTGCCACCGCTTCAAAAAGGCTGTTCGGAATACATCTGGCGCACTCAATGATCTGCCGGGTCATTGAGCTCCAGCCCTGGCCACGGGGAAGATCGCTCTCGAGTACCACTGGGTTGTGGCGGTGTACAGATAACTGCTCGGCGCTGAGTAAGCAGCCGCAGCTGAGCAGCAAGCAAACATCGCAAAGGCAAGCTCGGCCGGTTCATGGATCCAGCGCAAGGCATGCCCGCGTTGTTGCAGAGCAGTATGGGCTTCCCCCGTTTTTGTGGACAGTCGCTTAAGCAGCTGTCTCGATGATTATAACGTTTTTTAAAGCACGATTTTCGCAGTCAATCGGGCTTAGGTGGTCATTGCTTGAATGTCGTCTATTTAGGTTTTAATATTCCTCAATCCAACCAGTGGTTTCACTTCGCAATTGCAATGGTGTTAACAGAATTTTACTATTGTCATCTAGATTATTTTCTAAATTTATAAGCAGAAAAGAAGCTTTCCATTGCCGCATTATCCGAGCAGTTGCCTCTGCGAGACATGCTGCAGTTGATTTTATTTTCTATTAATAGTTTCTGATATTTGCTTCCAGTATATTGACAGCCTTGATCAGTATGAATAACTAAATTTACTTTGATTTATTCTTCTTAAAATTAAAGCCCTATTTAGGGCTTTTGTTGCTAGTTCTGCTTCCATATTACTTCCTATTTTCCAGCCTATAATACGCCTTGAATATAAATCCATCCATACGGCAAGATATCGCCAGCCTTCTGTGGTGCGGATGTAGGTAATATCACCGCACCAGTATAGGTTTGGTTCTGTTGGATTGAATTTACGCGATAAGATATTTATTGCAATTTTATTTCCCTCTTCTTGTTTTGGGCAACATCTAAAACGTCTGCGCTGCAGTGCCTGTATGCCTTGGCGCTTCATTAGCCTCTCTACCAGTTTGCGGCCTATATGGCGTCCGTTGCCACGTAGCTCCTGATGAATACGCGGCGATCCATAGCGGCTGCGATGGGTTTTGAATACCACCTCAATATCTGCAGCTATTTCCTCATCTTGTTTAGGGGCACCTCAAAAAATTAATGCAGCTCTAGATAGAGGCTCAGTTTGAGTTATAATTTTAGGAGATAATTGACTGTTGCCAATGGGCCAAAAGGGTTTCTGGGACGAACAAGAAAGAGTATCAAAGCTCAAAAATAAGAAGCCTGTTCTAACCTGCCTTTCGGAATCAATTCCATGGGAAGCATTTTGCCCATTACTTGACAAGGGTTACAGTCAAAAACGCAAGAGCAATGCTGGCCGCAAAAGAATTAATCCCCTTATTTTATTTAAAATGCTGGTTCTCCAGCAACTTTTTAACCTGAGTGATGAGGAGGTTGAGTTTCAAGTTAATGACAGGCGTTCGTTTGAGGAATTTGTTGGTTTGGGCGCAATGAATGATATCCCCGATGCAACTACAGTGGCTTTTTTTAGAGAGCGTCTCCGTAAGGCGAATGTAATAGATGAGCTTTTTGAAATGTTTGAGAGCTACCTAAGAGATCAAGGTTTAGAAGCCCGTGGTGGACAAATCATTGATGCCACACTTGTTCCTGTCCCAAAGCAGCGCAATAGCAGGGAAGACAATAAAGAGATAAAGGCAAATCGCGTACCATATGGATGGAATGAAAGCCCAATGCGACTGCAGCAAAGGGATTTTGATGCGCGTTGGGTTAAAAAAATGATATCAATCACTATGGTTATTAGAACAGCATTTGCATTGATGCTGAGCACGGATTTATCAGACGTTTTGTAGTTACCCCTGCAAATATTCACGATAGTCAGATGCTTCCAATGCTCTTAGATCCTGAAAATCAAGATGATTATGTATAGGCAGATTCGGCATATTCTGGCGAGCGTTTTAAAGATTTACTTAGCTTAGCTGGATTTGAAAATAGGATTCATGAGAAGGGATCAAGAAATCACCCTCTTAGTGCAGCTGCAATAGAACGCAATTCCATTAGGTATCAAACATGAGCTCGAGTAGAACATGTATTTGGTTGTTTTGCCACATCAATGGGAGGCAAATTTACAAGAAAAATTGGGATTAAAAGGAATAAAGCTTGGTGGAGCCTGAAAAATCTTACATTTAATTTCTTGCGCTATCTATATCTTTCAAGCAATTCATTGGTCAGCATTTAATCAATTCATAAAAATACATAAACTGTAAATCTATTTCCACTTTTGCAGGAGTTTGCATGATTAACATTTGCCGAAAGGCATTTTTTTTCATGAGCAGCTAAAGCTAGGAAAAAGCTCTTTTTTCGAGGTGCCCTTAGCTCGTTTACCTGGGTTGCTTTGCCTTTGCAGCCAGTTGTAATAGCCGCTACGGGCTACCTGCAGTTTTTTTACTAACCAAAGCACTGGAAAGCGATCTTGCAATTTCTGAATTAACCGAAACCTTTCTGCGGCAGCTGCTCTTTTGCAAAGTGAGCTGCCGCCAGCTTGAAAAAATCTTTTTCCCGCCGTAATTCACGATTCTCCTTTCGGAGTTTAATTAGTTCATCTCGTTCGCTTGTATTTAGCAAGCCGCAACCAACGAGAAAGGATGCTTGGGTGCAAGCCAAGCCGTTGGGATGCTTTAGCGCAAGAAAGGTTTTCCTTTAAGCAGAAATTAATAGCCTCTGCTTTTTGTTCATCGCTGTAACGGCGTGGCGTAGACGGGGCATTCATTGTGATCATTTGTTTTCTTGGGTCAGTGTAAAAGCAACTCTCTAAACACTGTCCTTGAAAACGGGGGAGGCTCAATATCTAGCTCAGACAGGTAAACATTCAGCCAGCTGTTGTCATCGGAGCGCAGGCTGATGCAGCCGGGTGGTAGCGATAGCGAATTACAGCATGAGACGGGGGGGGGACAGGTGAGAATCCTGAGCGGACAAACAGGGCCCGGCTGGCCTGGTTGCTTTCCAGCACGTCGGCCTGGGCCATCACCGCACTGCCCCAGGAATTTTCCAACGCCCTAAGTGCCAACCGCAGCAGCTCGCCACCAACTCCACGCCCTTGGGCGCTGCGATCTACCGAGATGTCTATCTCTGCAATAGGTGTAACTACACTATCGGCTACACGATCAAAACGCACCTGCCCAAGGGGGCAGCCCTGGATATCACTGCCGATGAACTGCAAGCGATCTAAAGTTACAAAACCTGCCTCAAACCAGTTGTGGTGGGCCTCAGCACTGATATGATCAGCTGAAAAGCTGCGTTCACGCACTTGAGGATCGTTGGCCCAACGCAATAACAAACCTTCATCAGCCCTATCCACTTGCTTCAGCTGCAAGGGGCGTTCCACACCAAGCAGAGCCGTGGCCAATCGCTGAGCGCCCCAGCCATCAGTAAGCCCCTGGCAATTCTGGCTTTGAGCTAGCAAGTTGGGCTCAATCGCGCCCAGTGCGCTGACAAGATCAGTTAGGTCCAACAACAAATATATTAAGCCTGCGGCGGCGAGAGCCTCACTAGAAGAAAGCTGATTTGCCGCAATCGGCAGAACCACACTCGGCAACCCCAAGCAAGCCCGCTCCCAGGTGGTGGCACCGCCAGCACCAATCGCGAGATCCACCCGGGCGATCAAGCCAGCGAGGCTGGGTTGGGGGCCATGCAGAGTGGTGTAGGGCCGCCTGGCTACAAGGGCTTCCACAGCCTCTCGGTGCGAACACTGCAGCCCAAGCACCACATCCACCGCTAGGTGGGCCAGCTCGGGTTCCATCAGCGCCTTAATGGCCTGGCAGGTGTAATTGGCCGGATCCACCCCGCCAAAAAACACCAGCACCCGGCGCAACTCCCTGCGGGACGGCACCAATGGATGGAGCTGGGCATATTCCGACCCCAGCAGGGCGTATTGAGGCCCCTGTAACTGGCGGCAGTGGAGTGGCACCAACCCTTGATAGCGCTGTACGGTAGCTTCGCCGAAGAAGTTCTGATCAAGCAGTAGATCACAGATATGGGGTCGATCGGCCAGATCGTCGATCACCAGCAGTTGCGGCGTGGGCTCAGATCCGAGGCCTTCACGCATCGCCCTCTCCCAACTGGCATCAAGCCCGTAGTGATCCACTACTAGCCACTGGGCTCCGCAGCTGCCAGCCGGCTTTAGAGCAGCGAGGCAATCGGCTAGATCTTGCTGCTGGCTGCAGCCGAGCCAGGCGCCATAGAGATCGCGACCCTCAAGCCCATCGCTCGGTGCCAGGGGCTGCTCGGGCAGGGCCAGCACTGAAAACTCCTGCTCCAGCAGACGGATCAGATCGCCTGGCTGCTGGCGGCAAAGAAAGGTGATCTGAGAACCCCTACGGCGCAACTCGCGGGCCAGCGTGCGGCAGCGCATCACATGGCCGCTACCGATCTGAAGCGAAGCATCGCAGCGGAAGAGGATGCAGGTCATAACAACTGCCTCAGCAGGCAGAAGGCCTCGGCGACCTCCACCCCCACCTGGGCACCGCGCCAGCGGGCAAGATGCTCCAAGGCCTGAATTGAGCGGGCATGGGGCCAGGGACGCATCTCACTGGCATAGGCCTCAAGCGCTAGCTGCTTGCGTTCCCATTGGGCGCTGATATCTACAAACCAATTGGGCTGAAATGCCGGCGCTGATCCCGGCGGCTGCCATTCGGTGCTACTGGCCACCTCAAAGCTAAGTAGCCGCCGCACGCAATGACCAGGAGTGGGTCGGCAAGTGGTTACCACCGCTTGATGCAGACGGCGGTGATCAACATTTACATCACCAGAGTGATGGGTATAAACAATCTGAGGCTGGTATCTCTCAATTCGAGCTTCGATAAGTTTGATTAGATCAAGACGATCTAGGGAATCGAGCCTGTTGTCAGGTAGATCAAGGAGCTCAACCTCTGAAGCACCAAGAATCTCACCAGCCTTCTGGGCCGCACGGGCAAGGTTAGATAGCTCTGCATTTACCTGACCTCGATCACGTTGCTGCTGGCGCGACGTGGCGCCTTCAGCCAGGATTAACACCTGAACATGATCTCCTGCATCGGCGTGGCGGGCAATGATGCCACCGCAGCCCAGTACTTCATCATCTGGGTGAGCTGCAACGATAAATACTAAATTAGACATACATTCAGCTCAATTAAGACGCTTAAATCCGTCATGACATACAGGCCCTTCCAGCAATTCGTCAACTGGCCGTCCATCCTCACACTCAGCAATCAAGCCAAAAACATTATTTAGGACCTCTAGATAGGGGTTAATCACCTTAGATGTATGGGCCAGGCTCACATAGCAGCTAGTTGCTGCTAGATACCCATATTTCAACATTTCCTGGGTGATCAAGGTTTTGTATTCGAGCGCTTTTGAGCTCTGGAAAGCAAAGCCGGCAAGTGCTGGCAATCCGTTATGGGTGATGGCAAGGCCATGGCGATCGGCCAGCTGCTGCCAACACTGGCGCAGCCCAAGGCCAGTAGCTGTGATCGACCCCCAGCTACGTTCACGCTCCATCACTTCAAGGGTTTTGAGCGCTGCAGTCGGGCCAATGCGTTCCGTCCAGAACGTGCTACTGATGAAGGTGCTCTGGGCTGCCTCCATCACGGCCCGGCGACCGATGGTGGCAGTAATCGCATAGCCATTGCCCAAGGCCTTGCCAAACATCGCCATATCAGGCTCCACGCCGTACTTCAGATGCAGACCGCCAAAAGTTTCACGGAAGCCGGAGGTGCATTCATCAAAGATCAGCACAATGCCCTTACGGCTACATAGTTCGCGTACACCCTCCAGGAAGCCAGGCTCAGGTGGGGAAGAACGCTGCACCTCCATCTTCACCGCAGCGAGCTCGTGGCTGGCGGCGATGGACTCCAGTTGATCAAGCCGATTGAAACTAAAGGGCTGTGCACTCCCAGCTAGACCCTTTGGCACACCATTTGGCTCCAAGCCAGGTAGCAGATGCTCCTCAAGGCCAGAATCATTTTGGAGATTGGTGGCTAGATACCAATCGTGCCAGCCGTGGTAACCACAGATCGCCACCGTGTCTCGGCCGGTTGCGGCACGGGCGATGCGGATTGCAATGGCATTGGCCTCACCACCACTGCGTGCGAAGCGGGCCATCTCAGCCCAGGGGTGCATGGCCACAAGGCGCTCGGCCAGCCAAACCTCCTCAGGACAGTTGAGGCTGCTCATGTTGCCGGCAGCAACCGTGGCAGCCACAGCCCCATCCACCTCTGGATGGCCATAACCAAGGATATTTGTGCCGATGCCCATGATGCTCATGTCGATCAGCTCTCGGCCGTCTAGATCCCAAACCAGGCAACCCTTGGCCCTTGAAAAGTAGGCAGGCCATCTCTCTGGCAAGAACATCTCTGCCCGTTTGGAGAGCAGCATGTTGCCGCCAGGGATCACACGTTTGGCCCTGCGCCATAGCTTTTGTCCCTGCCCCCTCCCCTTGTGCTCAGCCTGGGCAACGTCCTCGGCCAGCGACTTAAGGAATCCCTCATTGCGCACGGTGGCCAGGTTGCTAGCGGCCAGCTCTGGATGCTGCACCAGGTAGCCCACCACGTCATCCACACCGAACTCATTGTTCTGCGGCTCGAGGGCAGCCACGATCGTTCGAACCACCTCCAGATCCACTGGATCATCCACGGTGACGCGGTAAAAGGAGCGCACCGGCTGGTGGCGGAAATGGCCCCAATGCAGGCCAGCACTTTCAGAGCGGAACCAGGGGGTCACGTGCTCCCGTTCTGAGGGAAGCTGCGCCTCACGTGAAGCCCGTTCCAGCAAATGAGCTCTAAACACTTCCGCATCAAAACCATCGGGAACGCTGAGCTGATGCTCATCCACGCAGTTAGCTAGATAGTCCCAACCACCGAGAGCGAAAGCCTCGAGAAGCTCATCGATCAGAGCGGGGTCGCTCAACGGACAATCCCCCGTGAGGCGAACCACAGTGGTGGCCCGCTCACGGGCAGCACAGGCACGAAAGCGCTCCAGCACGTCATGAAGATCACCTCGAAACACCGTGAATCCTGCAGCACTCACCAGCCGGGCCAGGACATCATCGGACTCGTCTTCAGAAGTGGCAAGCACTAGGCGGTCTACCTGCCGGCAGCGGCTGAGGCGCTCCAACTGGTAAAGAATCATCGCTTTGCCAGCGATGGTTAGCAGCACCTTGCCGGGCAGCCGGGAGGAAGAGGTGCGAGCCTGAACGATGGCAAGGGTTGTCAAACTTCCAGCCTCCAGTGGGAGCACGACAGGCCCAGGCGCCAGATGTCGAGGCGTTGCCCCGAACTCACCACCTCCTGCCGCAGGGTGCCTTCGAGTTCAAAACCACACTTCTCGAAAGCGCGGCGGCTGCCAAAATTACTGGAATAGATACCTGCGTTGAGTTTCTGCAAATCCAGTTCGTAAAAGGCCCAGTCGCGCACCAACGCAATGGCTTCGCTGGCATACCCCTTGCCCCAGAAAGCCCGCTCGCCAATGAACAGGCTGATATCAGCCCGGCGGTGCAGCCAATGGATCGGGCCAAGCTTGATGTTGCCAATGTGTCGACCATCGGCGGCCAGGCAGATAGCAAACCATGGGCTGGCTGGATCATCACGATGGGCCTCCCAATAAGACTGCAAAGCATCCAGGGTCTGAGGGAGGAAACGGGTTTCGAGATAGCGGCTAACTTCTTTATCGTTCAGCCAACTCAGATAGGTTGCATTGATATCAGCGGGCTCAAGCGCACGCAGAACTAAGCGTGACGAGTGCAGCACCTCAGACCTCTAACCGAATAGGTAAGCCCGCATTGCGAATGCGGGAGCGGCATTGCATCGGATTCTGATCTCGCTGGCAGAAAAAAGTACCAGCAGCCACAGCAGCTGCACCTGCTTCATAGCCCGCCACAAAGTGTTCCGCACGTCCACAGCCGCCCGAACTTATTAGAGGAACGCCAATCTCAGCAACAAGTTCCCTCGTAAGCGCCAAATCAAGGCCTTGGCCGCTGCCATCGCGCTCTATAGCTGTTATCAAGATTTCACCAGCCCCTCGTTTTATAGCTTCCTTAGCCCAAATCAGCACACCTCTGCCACTAGCTTCCTGCCCCCCCTCACCCCAAACTTGCCATCCAAGCAACTCGTCCTGGCGTGCATCAATACTAATGACAACACACTGGGATCCATAGGCGTTGCCGACCTGATCTATTAGTGCTGGCTCGGCCAAGGCACCCGAATTGAGGACAACCTTATCCGCGCCCCTATCGAGCAGTTGCTGCACTTGATCAAGTCTACGTATTCCACCCCCTACCGTAAGCGGGGTTGCCAGGGCATTAGCCATGGCACTAACCGAATCGAGCAGCATCAACCAACTCTCCTCGCTGCGTTCTAGATCCACCAGCACAAGCTCATCAGCCAGCTGAGCCTCATAGATTTTTGCTTGGGAGAGGGGATCCCCGATAGCCCGGCGCGCTCCAAAATCCCGAGTTACAACGAGCACCGGTTGGGGGCCACGAAAACTCTTACGCAATGCTAACTGCAATTTAGGGATCAGCCGTTTCTTGAGAATGGTTTTAATCCCAGAAAATTTAATAAAAGCCTACTGCCCAGCTTCTGACTTTTCTCAGGGTGAAATTGCATGCCCCAGACATTGCGAATTGAATCCCCGACAGCCACAACAAACGAAGATCCGTAGTGGCTACTTGCCTGTATGTGTTCAGCACTGTAAGGCTTAAATGCGTAGCTATGTACAAAATAAAAATCGCCGTCCTGAACAATGCCTCTGAAAATAGGGCAATCAGAATTATGAAAATGCACATCATTCCATCCCACATGGGGCAGAGCTAGCCCTGGGCCAGGATCCATCCGAATCACTTCACCTGGGATCAAATTCAAGCCGCTTACTGTTTCTCCAATGTCTGCCCCCTCTAATCCCTGGGTTGATAGCAGCTGCATGCCGAGACAAATTCCAAGCAGCGGTTTATGCAATGGAGCCCAAATGTTATGGAGCCACCCATTCCAGCCTCTACTGATCAAGGCATCCATGCCGGCAGAATATGCGCCTACCCCAGGAAGAACCACATGGCTAAAACTATCAGCATCATCTGGGGGCTGGCTGAGTAGTTCTACAGACACCCCTAATCTTTCGAACGCTGCAAGTACTGAACCTATATTTCCCAAACCCACATCAATAACCATCACCTTCACCATAGCCATTCAACTTCCACATCCCGACTGTGATTCACAACCCTGACAGGTTGCAGCCCAACTACCAACTTGCTCCTCTGCCAAAACTGGATCGATGCCGTCCTCTCTCAGCCAGTCATCAAAATCAGAAGTTTTGTCGCCAATTTCAACCGCAGAGGGATCAAATTTCCAAGGAGAAACTTGGTGACCCATGGCAATTGTATAAAATCTATCTTCGTCGAGCCCTACTGCATCAAGAAACAAGTCTAAACTTGGCGGCCGTTTACCCTCAAACTTCTTAATCATATTTATTGCTTCTTCCTTTGTGATTCGCTGGTTGCGAAGATCGATGGCCGCCAAATGAGTGGGTCTTGAATAGCCTCGCTTAATATATTTAATATAGTCCCTTACACCCTGCATCCAGCACTCAATCTTCTCATAGTTATATTCACTTGGCACGTTTTCTACTATATCACCTTGCCAACCCAGCTCCTGCTGAATCATACCCACCTGTTTCTTCACATCCCACGGGATATAGCTACCTAGGCACACAGAACGATAACCCAGACCCCTAAGATCCTTGATTGGGGGATAGCGAAATGGCTCTAGATCTCTTTCCTCTAGAATGCCATTCAGCCTGATCAACATATCTTCAGCTGAAATGCCTAAATTTACATATCTGTTAAAACGCTCCTCATCCACTTCCTCCACTTGATCATAATTGTAGTAGGCAGTATATTCAGCTGAAGGCTCCCCCCAAAAAATCAAGGGTACCTTTTCCTTAATTGCAACCTGCATAGGATAAGCAAAAATACCAGTATGGCAATGCCAGCAAAAATCTCCCTTCTCCAAGAATGCCTGCAGCATTAATCTCTGTACCACCTTCCAGTTGGGAGTAAAATCATGAACATCCACCCCAAGTTTGCGAAACACTCGGTCGCAATTGGCGCGAAGATTTGGACGAAGAAAACCATGATTGAAACGCACCACCAAAGGTTTCAGTCCTGGGTATCGTTTCAATAAATAGTAAAGAGTCCAGGTGCTATCTTTGCCACCACTGAAGGGAACCAAGCAATCGTAGCGGTAGCGACCTCGGTATTCCGCTACAAGGGAATCAAGCTGATCTAGACGGGTACCCCAATCAATCTTATCCTTAACTTCTTGCCCCCTACATATATTACAAACACCTTCAGCATCGAGCACCAAAGTTTCGTGGGTTTCTGGAAGAAGGCAGCGAGTGCATCGCTTCAGCACTATCGAAGTGAGAGAAGACATGGATCAACGGGGCCAGTAACGGGGATCTAAAATAAATTGATCAAGTGAAGCCCATGAAGGCCCTTCATCCTTTGCCAAGGGTAAGGGGCCTCCCCAAGCCTGGATTAGGTCATTAAGCTCTACACGGCTGCACAGCCCTATTACCACCGCCTCCAGACTCTCCTGTGCGCGGACAAAACTAAGCGCAAGCTCTAAAAGACTACAGTTGCGCTCCAGAGCCAACTGTTCAAAGTTGCGATGGTGCTGGCGAGCCTGATTACTAGTCCAGGCCGGCCAGGCTTTCGTAGGGCTGATCAATAAACCCTGAAGATAAACGCTTCTAACATGAATAGCACATCCCAACTCCTGAAGAAACTCAATTGTGCCGTCTACCAAGAGCCTCTGGTCGTAAATCGAGAGGGGCAATTGCACCAAATCCAGCAAATCACTATCAACATTTACTAGATCTTCTTTGGCATAAATCGAAACACCTAACCTACGTACGAGACCACGATCTCGAAGGCTAATTAACCATTTCTGGAGATACTCGGATCCAGGCTTTCTAAGGTCGTCAGGGCTGTGTAATAAAAACCCATCAAGTTGATCTACACCCAGAGCGCGCAAACTGCCATGGAACGATTCTTCCCAATTAGCAAAGGAGTCTTTGCTAATTCTAGCTTGTAACTGAGCAGGAAACTTAGTAATTAAACGAAAGCCTTGGCTTACAGAAAAGCTGCGACCCAATACTTCTTCGGCATCACCGTAAGCTTGAGCTGTATCAATCAGTTTGATGCCTGATGAGGCGGCTTGAGACAGCAAAGCCCTTACCTCATCCTCCGGCACCTTTCCGCCATTATTAGTTAATCCATATGATAGACCAAATTGGGCAGTACCCAAACAAATTTGGGGATTCATAAATGTTAACCCTCAGATACAAAAATATTAGTGAGCGATCTAGCCACACGAATCTGGTCTTCATCCGAAAGGCCTGGAAACAATGGAAGGCTGATTGCACTAGAACCATATGCTTCTGCCTCCGGGAAGTTTCCCTCCTTAAAACCAAGCTTTTGATAATAGGGCTGCAAATGCACCGGGGTGTAATGGAGCTGCACACCAATCCCCACAGAACGTAAATATTCGAACACACGTCTGTGCTTTGCTGGTCTAAAGTCAATTAAATAGATTATCGCAAGGTGAACTGAAGAACGCACTTCCTTGGGAATTTCCAGCAGCTGCAGCGGCAAGTCAGCCAGCAAATCTTGGTAGCGTTTATAAAGTCTATTGCGCTCAACAACTACAAATTCCAAGCGCTTTAACTGGCTCAACCCCAAAGCAGCCTGAATATCTGTGAGTCGATAGTTAAACCCCAACAGCTGCTGTTCGTAAACCCATGGCCCCGCGGGCTGGTTCTCAAACCGCTCCGCATCTTTAGTAATTCCGTGGCTACGCAGCTTAAACATCTGACCTGCCAGCAAAGGATTATTGGTTGTAGCAACACCACCCTCACCGGTGGTGATGATCTTTACCGGATGAAAGCTAAATACTGTGATGGCGCTATGACGACAGTTACCTATCGGTTCGCCTTGATATGCCCCCCCAATCGCATGGCTAGCGTCCTCAATCACAGCAAAGCCATAGCGCTCAGCTAAGGCACCGATCTTTGCCATATCGCAACTGCTGCCAGCCAAATGCACAGGCACGACCACCTTGGGCAGCATGCCGCTAATTTCAGCTTGCTCCAGTTTGATTGCCAGAGCTTTGGTGCTCATCAATCCAGTGGCCGGTTCGATATCAACAAAGTCAACCTCTGCGCCGCAGTAGCGACCGCAGTTTGCAGAGGCCACAAATGTGATCGGAGAGGTCCATAGGCGATCGCCGGGCCCTAGGCCAAGAACCAGGCAAGCGATATGTAAGGCACTGGTAGCACTATTAACAGCTACGGCATGGCTGGCTCCCACCATGGAGGCCAAAGCGTGCTCAAAAGCCGGCACCGTTGGGCCCTGGGTGAGAAAATCGCTACGAAGCACTTCAGTTACCGCGGCGATGTCTGCCTCAGTAATTGTTTGGCGGCCGTAGGGGATAAAGGGCTGGTTCATACGGGCTGAAATGCTGGATCCACGTGCTCGCGTATCAGCTCGCGCAGCCGCTCAACGCTAAGGAATTCAGGATTTGTTCCGGAATTATATGCAAATCCTTTCTGAACTGATTTTAGCGGTATACCAGCTTGCTGATAGCGATTCTGCACCCTACCGTCGGAAGGAAGTATTGCATAATACACACCCAAATCTACGGTGGTGAAGCTATCACTAGAGGTGATCATTTCTTCATGTATCTTTTCGCCAGGGCGGATTCCCGTAATCGGTTTCTCACAGCCAGGACCAATTGCTTCCGCCACATCAATTATTCTATAACTGGGAATCTTGGGAACGAATAATTCCCCACCCAGGGCATGCTTAAGTGCCCACAGAACCATAGCTACACCCTCTCCCAGCGAAATATTGAAGCGCGTCATTTCCGGATCAGTGATCGGCAATACGCCAGTTTTTGCACTATTAAGGAAAAAAGGTATTACCGAACCCCTGGAGCCCATCACGTTGCCATAACGCACTACCGAAAAACGCAGATCACGGGTACCTTTAATGTTATTAGCGGCGACAAACAACTTATCAGAACAAAGCTTTGTTGCACCGTAAAGATTAATTGGAGCGGCAGCTTTATCCGTACTCAAAGCCACCACTCGCTTAACATCAGTATCAAGGCAAGCCTGAACAACATTTTCGGCGCCAAGCACATTGGTATTTATAAATTCGATGGGATTATATTCCGCTGCCGGCACCTGCTTAAGCGCCGCTGCATGCACGACCGTGTCAATACCTTCTAGGGCGCGTGTTAAACGAGCACGGTCACGTACATCTCCCAACAATAGACGCAGCTGTGGATATTCAGATTCTGGAAACTGCTGTTGTAGCTCCCACTGCTTGAGCTCATCTCTACTATATACAACTAAGCGGCGAATGCCAGGATAATGACGCAAAGCCTCGGCAATGAATGCCTTACCAAAACTGCCTGTACCACCGGTGAGAAGAATGCGAGAATCTTGATTGAAAGTCATAAATGCCTAGAAATGCTGGAAACAGCTTGATCTTTGAATACTCAAAGACTATTAATTCAGTCTGGAACATCATGACTGTTGAAGGCTTCGGTCCCGTAATTTTACGGGCGACTTTAAAAACCCACGCCAAATCTGCCGTTCAGCCAGCCGAGAGCCCTGGAATTAACTGATGCATGCGCATCAACGCATCAAACTAGCGACGCTTGATATTGACGACGATGTCCTGCATGTAACGACTTACAACTGGCCAGGTAGGCTCACTTCTTTTGAAGCTGGCCATGATTGGAGCAGCTCAGCTGCCGGCCCATTGCCCCAGCTGTTAACGAATGACAAGGAGGATGCCATCCGCGATCAAAACGGCATTTGATGCACGCCTTGCTGGATATCAATGTGGTTATTGCGCTGCTGGATGACGGCTGGGTCAGCTGCCCCGTGACCCAGAACGGCGTATTCAGCATCCTCTCCCAACTACAGGCCGGTGGCTGACGTAGCCGAACGGCTCACCGAGCCTGCAACCACCCCAACCGTTAATTTTGGCCTAGAGGCATCAGCCTGCTCGTAGAAGACGGTGTGAATTATCAGCAGCTGCGAGGTCCCGCCAGGTTACAGATACCAATCTGCTAGCCGTTGCAGTGGAAGAGGGGGGATGTTTCGTGAGTTTCGACCGGCGCATTTCCGCTGATTTGGTGCCGCAAGCCAAGCCTGATCAGTTGGTAGTGATGAATTCCGATTGACCGCTGCCAATTCTTCCGCCGTCATAACCAGCTCGTTGGCGCACCATCTCGCACCAATCGAGGTTGCTTAGATACCAGCGCACAGTGGCCGCTAAACCTGCATTAAAATCATGGGCTGGTTGCCAGCCCAGTTCCTCAGTGATGCGAGTTTGGTCGATCGCATAGCGGCGATCGTGGCCTGGGCGGTCTTTCACCGGCGTAATCAGCTTGGCGTGGGGGGCGCCCTCCGGGCGTAGCTGATCCAACAAGCTGCATATCGCCTCCACCACCTGCTTATTGCTGAGTTCCCCATGGCCGCCAACGCAGTAGCTGCGGCCGATTTTCCCCCGGGTGGCCGCTAGCAATAGGGCATCCACATGATCGTCTACATAAAGCCAATCGCGCACGTTGGCGCCATCGCCGTAAAGCGGAATCGACTCGCCAATCACCGCCTTCAAAAGCACCACCGGGATCAGCTTTTCCGGAAACTGCCAAGGGCCGTAGTTGTTGCTGCAATTAGTTAGCACAACAGGTAAGCCATAGGTGTGGTGCCATGCCATCACCAAATGATCACTGGCAGCCTTGCTTGCCGAATAGGGGCTGCGGGGATCGTAAGGGGTGGTTTCGCAGAAACGACCTGTGGCTCCAAGGGAACCAAACACCTCATCGGTGCTGATGTGATGGAAGCGAAAGTGAGCTCTGCGCTCATCAGGCAACTCCTCCCAGTGGGCGCGTACCGCCTGGAGCAAATTAAATGTGCCCATCACATTGCTTTCAATAAAAGCCCCAGGACCATCGATCGATCGATCTACGTGGCTCTCAGCTGCCAAGTGCATAACAAGATCAGGATCGGCCTGTTGCACCGCCGCTGCCGTGGCTTCAGAATCAATCAAATTAACCCGCAACAATTGATGGCGTGGGTTATTGCCGATGCTGGTGAGGTCGCTGGCATATCCGCATTTATCCAGATTAAAAATCTGAACATCACTGCCGCTCAATAGCTTGCGCACCACCGCGCCACCAATAAAACCCGCACCGCCTGTTACCAAAACTCGTTTGGTGTTTTGGGGTACAAGGGGAACAGTCATGGAATAAATAAGCTAATTAGACTACATGCTCTAAAAAATAGAAGCCAGCACCCGCTTCAAACCCTGGCGCCAATGGATTGGCTCAAGCTCCAAAACCTTACGGCTGGTGCTGCAATCCATCAATGAATAAGCAGGCCGTTTTGCTGGGGTGGGATATTCAGCCGTGCTGATTGGGTTCACTTTGGCTGCTGTGGCCAAAATGCCCAAGGCCTGCGCTTCTTCTCCTATTGCCAC
>Ga0247843_1002696_pt1 | contig 31294 bp, 24 predicted proteins | sample LaCruzMarch2017__FD_192420 | JGI IMG/M metagenome (GOLD analysis project Ga0247843, IMG submission 192420) | Freshwater microbial communities from meromictic Lake La Cruz, Castile-La Mancha, Spain - LaCruzMarch2017_8m | ecosystem: Environmental > Aquatic > Freshwater > Lake | place: Spain... | reverse complement strand
AAAACAATGCTTTTCCGAAGCGGAATTATCTTGTTTTATTTTTCAAAATGATCATATCAGATTGTAAATGAATTAGTTGTAAATGGAACTCCCAGAGTGGGTCATCCAGCAAAAGAGGGATTAAGACATCCCTCTTCCCATGCTTCGGAAAATAAATCTAACCCAGAGTGGGTCATCCAGCAAAAGAGGGATTAAGACACAAACCCATTTAAATAAACAAAATATTTCATAACCCAGAGTGGGTCATCCAGCAAAAGAGGGATTAAGACAAGAATTTTGTCTCTGGTACTATTGATTGTTCATACCCAGAGTGGGTCATCCAGCAAAAGAGGGATTAAGACCGGTGTAGTTTAAATAATTAGAATAAAATTTTTTCCCCAGAGTGGGTCATCCAGCAAAAGAGGGATTAAGACAGATTGGCAATACTCTAACAGGTCTTGAATAGACTCCCAGAGTGGGTCATCCAGCAAAAGAGGGATTAAGACATTTCTAAATTTCTCATAACTTGATTTTTGTTTAAGCCCAGAGTGGGTCATCCAGCAAAAGAGGGATTAAGACTATAGGTTTGGTTTAGTAGTAATAGGGATAGTAACCCAGAGTGGGTCATCCAGCAAAAGAGGGATTAAGACCAGTTCTTGAATTGCTCAATGTAGTACTCAGGGTCACCCAGAGTGGGTCATCCAGCAAAAGAGGGATTAAGACCAGTAAAAATTTTCATTATTTCAATTTATACGCCCCAGAGTGGGTCATCCAGCAAAAGAGGGATTAAGACTCGTTATAATTTGGGTTTTCCTTTTTTGAGCTTACGCCCCAGAGTGGGTCATCCAGCAAAAGAGGGATTAAGACCTCTCAGTGCCACTCTTGAGAGCAGCGTCCCAGCTCCCAGAGTGGGTCATCCAGCAAAAGAGGGATTAAGACAAGATAGATATCTTTTTAACACTACCATCAGCTTGCCCAGAGTGGGTCATCCAGCAAAAGAGGGATTAAGACGGAGAGCAAACTAGCTGCTAACTCAGGATTTATATCCCCAGAGTGGGTCATCCAGCAAAAGAGGGATTAAGACTAAAAATTGCCTCGCTCTGTCACAGCGAGGCTTTCTTTTAGTTGACCCAGAGTGGGTCATCCAGCAAAAGAGGGATTAAGACATATGTTTCTCACATTGTGGGTAAAAATGTTTTTCACCCAGAGTGGGTCATCCAGCAAAAGAGGGATTAAGACATTTTTACCGTTAGTTTCATAATAAGAAATTTTAAAAGCCCAGAGTGGGTCATCCAGCAAAAGAGGGATTAAGACTATATAAAGATTTTGATTTGTGTTTTACACCTAAAACCCCAGAGTAGGTCATCCAGCAAAAGAGGGATTAAGACACTTCTAAAGTTACCGAAGTAACTTTTGGGAAATCCCAGAGTAGGTCATCCAGCAAAAGAGGGATTAAGACCGGGAAATGTTTCCCCCTAATTTTTTTAACAACCCCAGAGTAGGTCATCCAGCAAAAGAGGGATTAAGACGGACATGTCGGGATGGATAAATTAATTCAATCACATCCCAGAGTAGGTCATCCAGCAAAAGAGGGATTAAGACAATGAGAAAACGATTCTAATGCCATTTGATTTCAACACCCTGAGTGGGACATCCAGCAAAAGAGGGATTAAGACTGTTTGTTTTTTGTTTTGTTGTTAATGATAATGTAAGGTCCTAGAAAGGGTCATCCAGTAAAAGAGGGTTTAAGAAAATCATTAAAATTCTTTACATAAGTAATTCAGTGTAAATGAAAGTATAAGTTTTGCAATATTATTTGTTCCAATTATTATTTTACAAGTAATAATACTTCAAAATTTACCAGAATAATATTTCTTAAGATTAGAGTAGTTTTGAAAATAATTAAGTATATTTAGTTTAAATTACAATTTTGTTAAAAGTTTTCAAGAAACTTGAATTAGATATTTTTCAAAAAACCTTTTTTGTAATTTTATTATTTATTTTTTGTTAAATTCAAATAGTCCTAATATAAAGTTCCTAATTTATATGCAACACATAGAATTTACTTGTAAAGTTATTTCTCCATTAATTTTAAATGGCGCTTTAGGTAACGACCCTGAATTAAGACCACCTGCAATTAAAGCTTCCATGCGTTATTGGTGGCGAGCTTTACATGGTCACCTTAGTATTAAAAATTTAGATGATTTAAGAAATAAAGAAGATAAGATTTTTGGTTCTACAAAAAATAGGAGTTCTATACTAATCAAGGTATTTCAGCCTATAGAAGAAGAAATATATACTACAACAAAATTATTACCACACAGAGTTGATAATAATTTTTCAGCAAATGGAATTGGTAAAGGTGTAGAATTTAAGGTTCGATTGAGTATTTTGAAAAATGAAATTTCAAATGAAGCACTTAAAAACCTCTTTTTGTTAACCACCATCATAGGAGGTCTTGGCAAAAGAAGCAGAAGAGGTTTTGGGGCACTTATTGTCACAAAAATTGACAATAAGCCTTATGAAACTCCTGTAACCATAAAAAATCTTTTTGATATTATTGATAACATAGTCCCTAATTATTACCAAATAGAAAATGACATTATTATTGCTCATAAATTGAATAATCCACAATCCAAAGTTGAGTATCCTGTTATTTGTAAAATACAAATTGCTAAAATATCTAAGACATTAAAGGATATATCCGGTGCCACCCATGATATAAAAAGTTCTAATTATAAAGATTATGGTATAAGCATTGGTTCTGGTTCACCAAGATTAGCTTCACCTATATATGTTTCAATGACAGTAGGAGATTTTCCCATTATTACCACCCTTACACTTAAATCAAAACAGGGTTGGGTTAATGTAAATGTTCAAAACGAATTAAAAGACAGAATTTTAGAAGAATGAGAAATTTACTGCTTTTTACAATTGGACCGGTTCAGTCATTTATTTCACAGGCTAGAAAAACGCAGGATTTATATGCTGGAAGCAAATTGTTATCAGTATTGATAGGTGAAGCTATTAAATTTGTGGGTGAAGAGAATATGATATTCCCCAAATATGGAAAAGCAATGCCAAATAGATTTTTGGCAGAAGTGCCGTCAAACGAAAATGATTTGGCGCAATTTGGTGAAAAACTAGAGGAAAAAGTCAGGCATGAATGGAAAATTATAGCCAATAATTTGATTTCAGGAATGAAAAAAATACCCATAGGGTACCATAATCAGGTAGATGCTTTTCTTGAAATTTATTGGTCTATTGAACCAGTTTCTGAAAATAGTACCTACAAGGAGATAATTGAAAAATTAGAGGACAATATAGCTTCTTTGAAGAACATAAGAGCTTTTAACCAATTCACTTGGGAAAAAGATATTATTGGGGAAAAAGGAAGAAAATGTAGTTTGGATGGCCAAAGAAACGTCCTTTTTTACAGACCAAATAATCAGAATAATTTTAATATAGCTGCTAGCCCTCTATACTCAAGTCATGAGGCTGTTTATGTTGATAATAGGTTTCCAAATAATGTAATACTTAAACCTGGAGAAGGCTTGAGTGCTATAAGTTTTATTAAACGAGGTTATAAAAATAATGTAACTTTTGAATCAACTGCAGATATTGCATTATTAGATGTTCTTCATAATCTTAGTTCATTGGAAAACGAAACTAATTTAAAATATTGTATTAAAACGGTCCGTAATACCAATGCTCATCTTTTTTACGAAGAGAATTGTGATCCAAAAGTCGCCAAAAATCTACTAGCTGAAACCAACACTGATAAACCTTTAGAAGAAATTTTGGATTGTTCAAAAAAAGTTCGTGAAGCAGCGAAAAAAAGAGGACTTAAATTAAGCAAATATTACGCTATACTAACTTTTGATGGTGACAACATGGGAAAATGGTTATCTGGAGACTATCTTGAAAATGAATCTTTATTGGAAGATTTCCAAAGGAATTTTGCCGAATGCCTTTCGAACTTTGCAAATAATTCTGAAAAATATTTAGATAATGAGATGGGCAGAACCGTTTATGCTGGTGGTGATGATTTTCTAGGTTTTGTTAACCTAAATAGTCTTCTTACTGTCATCGAAGACTTACGAAAATTGTTCAATGAACTTGTAAATCTTCCTTTAAAAAAATTTAAAAATAAATACGGAGAAACTATTTCATTTTCCGCAGGAATTTGTGTTGCTCATTACAAGGAACCATTATCCATTGTTTTGCAGCAAGCACGGTTAGCCCAAAAAATAGCGAAAAGTAAAATAAAGGATAAAGATAGTTTTTCAATCTCCGTAATAAAAGGCTCAGGTGAAAGCCATACCATGGTATTACCTTTTGGCATAAATGCAATTAATGTGAAATATTTTCGAAGTATATGTGTATCATTGATTCAAGAGGACTATTCAAATAAATTCATTAGTTCTATTCGAAGAGAATTTGACAAACTTTTAGATACATCTGATACTATTGTTAATCTAGGTGATTTTGAAAATATTTTTATGACTGAATTAGGAAGATTATTGAAAAGGAGTGCAGCAAAAGAACCAAAACTTTCTTTGGATAATATGAAATCTTACCTTGGCGAACTCGTGGGAGATAGACCTTTACAAGATTTTTTTCAAATGTTAGCTATTGTAGATTTTTTTCAACGAGAATTATCCTTGGAACTTTAAGCTACAAAGGAATTATCATAATTAATTTTAAATAAATGAAATTCATTTCAATTAAAGCAAACGACACTCTTTTTTTTAGAGATGGTCGTCCTTTTTCAATGGGTGACGACTCTTTTGCATCTAGTATATTTCCGCCTCCGCCATCAGTAATCTATGGAGCTTTGCGAACAGCTTATATGAGTAATAAATGCGAAAATGGGGTTGACTTGAATGAATGGATTCCTAAAACAGAGGCCCTAGAATTAACATCAATTTTATTGCATGATAAAGAAAATGTGTATTTTCCTATGCCTGAAGATCTTCTGGTTTTAGATTCAAATAATCAACTTACAGATAGTCAATTCAAAACTATACAACTTGAATTGGATTTAAAACCATCATATTCCAATTCATTGACAGATTATCATTTGACTAAAAATGATAAAATTAAAGGAAAAAAGATTGAAGGTCAAAAAATAATATCTGCCTTAGGTCTAGAACGTTATCTGAATAAAGCTAGAAATCCAGTAGCATGGTTGCTTTCAAGTTTTTATGAAAATGAAATGAAAACAGGTATAGGTAGGAATAAGTTAAGCCATGTGGCAGAAAATGGAAGACTTTATCGAATAAATACATACCGTCCCGCAAAAGAAATAGGAGGTGAAATAAAGCATTTGAAAATACAAATTGGATATAAGGGTTTAGATGATTTTCCCAATAATGGTATATTGGCCCTTGGAGGGGAACGCCGTACCGCTTCATTTAATCATTTAGAGGGAATTCAAATAGATTTACCCAATATTGAATCTAATCGATTCAAAATATATTTGAGTACCCCTGCCGTTTTTGTTACAGGTTGGTATCCCAAAACTTTATTTGAAAAACACGACCTTAAATTATTGGCTGCTAATGTGGGTTCACCTATGCATTTAGGAGGTTGGGACCTTAGACCCAAAAATAATTCCAGCATTTTAAGGCCTCAGCCAAAACCTATGCTTCAATTTGTACCTGCTGGTTCTGTTTTTTATGTTGAAGCAAAAAATATTGAATCTGCGTACGAATCTGCTCAAAAAATCCATGCTTGCTCAATTTCTGATAAAATCAATGATACTGATTACGCCAGGCAAGGCTTTGGAATTGCTTATATTGGTAAAATTTAAACTATGATTCACATAATTACAACCGTTGGAACTTCTTTAATGTCAAATGCAGTAAATAAAAAAAGTAATGAATTAGACGACAATACTTTTAATATAAGTGATTTTGAAAATCAAAACACCAATACTCAAAAGACAATATATAAGTATAAAGTTGAATTAAAGGAATACATTCAAAGAAAACAAAATAAATCTTGTGCAGAGATTTCTAGTATTTGTAAAATTGATTCTAAGGAAGAAAGTTTTATACATCTAATATGTACTGAGACCATATCATCTTATTTATGTGGTATAGTGCTCAAGGAACATTTCGGAGACCGCGCAAAACTATATTACGTGAATGGGCTTCAAGTGGTTGATGCTAATGTTTTTCAAAACACTGGCTTTTTTAACCTTGTTGAAATAATCAAAAGTATATGTGATGGAATAACAGATATAAAAGTTTTTAATATTTCTGGGGGTTATAAAGCAATCATTCCTGTTATGACCATTTTGGCACAGCTTGAAAAAGCATCAATTTATTATACATTTGAAGATAGTGAAGATTTAATTGAAATTGCTAATTTACCAATAAATTTTGATTGGGAAATAATTGAACGTCATGTTCAGTTATTGCATAATGATACTAAACGTAAAAATTCTTCCTTAGAAATAAGAGAAGAATTAGTGGATCTTAGATTGATGAAACCTGAGGGAAATGAACTAACCGTTATAGGGCAACTTATTTCAAAATATTCCAATAGAGAGAGTCCATTTACAAGAACCATATTTGGTTATTTTATGGAGTACAAGTTTCACGAAACCTTATCAAAAAAGTATGGTGCAGATAAAGTTGAACATAGTGTTAGGGTTATTGGAATGAATTCCTCTGACATTGACATTCTAATTACTCCTGAACTTGGAAAATTTATTGCGATTGAAATAAAGCCGATTAACATACTTCAGTATGCGTATAAAATGAAGGACGTTGGAGTTAAAATGTCAGAAAGAATTAAAGGCCTGCTTTCTGAACGGAAAGGCAAAATTGACGAAATATGGCTGATGGTTTATACCTTAGGAGGAATAATTAAAGAAAACTTTTTATTAGATGATGTAGCAAAGGAAAATATTGATCAATTAATAGAAATGATTAAAAATGAATTTAATTATCCAGTGGTATTTAGGGTCAAGCATTATATGGTTCAAGCAAATAAATTGAACCAAGAAGATTTTATTTATAAAAAATTTATGAAATCACCACTTAAATATGATGAAATTCAAGAATTATTTTCTTATGAAATCAAGAATTAATTTCATAACCCAAATTTTTTAAGTAGTATGAAAATTATTACGACAGTAGGAACTTCTTTATTACAAAATGCAGGTGTATTTGCTGGAGAATTAGATAAAATACCTTTTAATATTGATTTATTTTACATGGAACAGGACAATGAAACATCAAAACACCTGAAAAAACAATTAATAAGCCTTGAAAAATATCTTGATGTAAATGGAAAGATAAGTTGTGCGGAGACAGCAAGCATAGACAAAATTGATTCTGAATGTATTGGTAGCATTCATCTATTATGTACGGAGACTACCGCATCCTATTTATGTGGGAAAGCACTAAAATATTATTTTAAAGAAAGAGTACACTTGAGATATGTTAAAGGACTACAGGTTCAGAATCAGGAAAAATTCAGAAAATTGGGAGTTCCCAATTTATTGACTGCAATAGAGCAGGTGGCACAAAATGGAAGTTATTGGAATGATGTTGTACTAAATATTACAGGAGGCTATAAGGCTATAATTCCCATTATGTCAATAATAGGACAAATAAGAAAGTTACCTACGTATTACATTTTTGGTGGAGAGGAGGAAAAGAAATATGAACTAATAGAGTTACCTAGAATGCCAATTGGTTATCAAACTAATTTATTTGAGTCGTATTTAGAACAATTCGAGAAGTTTGGCGAAAAAGGAGAGAATATTCTTATGGGTGAAGAGTTACATTATAATTTCATTGAAAATTGTTCCGGGTTTTTAGAAATATCTGATGGTTATTTTTCTTTAAATCCAATTGGTAAGATACTTTGGTGGAATTATCAGCAAGACTATTTTTATTTTTATACCACAGATGAAATTTTTAATGATATTTTAGAGCAAAATGATATTTTATCCATTTTAAGACGTAAAATGGAATCCAATCTTTTAGCTTCAAAAACGGAGAGAAAAGGGGATCATGATGTATTTGATGATGGAAATAATAATAACAGAATTTACTATTTTATTGATTCAGGAAAAATTTACATATATAAAACCTTTCAAAATGAAGAAAAAGCACAAAAATATATCAAAGAACCTTTTAAGGAAAATCATAGAAAAGACTTTAAGAGTAGTTCCAAACGTTTTAAAATACTAATATAAATTGATGCCATGTTTCAAATTTCAAAACCATTATTTTTGATATGTGAGACTCCACTGCATGCTGGCAGTGGTGATTCACTAGGGATTGTTGATTTACCTATTCAAAGGGAAAAACACACTTCATTCCCAAAAATTGAAGCTTCTTCCTTAAAAGGTGCACTTAGAGAGGCCTTTGAGGAAGAAAGTGAAAGGATGCCTGAAAAATCTAAAATAAATAAAAATAAGATTTTAAAGGCTTTTGGGCCTGAAGAAACAAGTGGAGATGGATCTTCTGCAGGTTCACTCGGTTTTACAGATGCCCGACTTTTACTTTTTCCTGTAAAAAGTATGAAGGGAATTTTTGCACTTATTACTTGTTACAAGGTATTAAGTCGTTTTTCAGATGACTTAGTGCTTTCAAAGATGGAAGGAATCTCAAATATTGTTAATATAGAAGAGGGAAAAGCATACCCTTTAGGACAGCAAAAACTCGAATTTGGTAATCATTTTGTTTTAGAAGAGTATACTTTTAAAAAAGAAGAAGGAAATAATTTGACGATTCAAGGACAGAATTTAGCTGATTGGTTAGCAAATCATTTATTTGAAAAAGGAACATTTTGGCATGATAAAGTAAAAAACGATATTTTGGTTTTATCAAATGATGACTTCAAGGATTTTGTTAATTTATCAACAGAAGTGAGTACTCGTATAAAAATAAATCCAGAAACTGGAACTGTTGAAAAAGGGGCATTGTTTACAGAGGAATACTTGCCTGCTGAAAGTATTTTATATTCTTTGGTATTAGCTAGTCCTGAGTTTATAAACATAAAAGAAAAAGATGAGGGTAAAAGTCGAAACAATGATGCTGAAAGTATAATGTCTTTTTTTTCAAATAATGTTCCCAGTGTAATACAACTTGGTGGAAATGCAACCCTTGGAAAAGGATTGTTGAAAACCAAAATGATTTAAATGTATTTTTTAATAATACTATTCTTAAATTTTTCATCATTTAAATAGTTTAAAAATGATTAGAAATATTGAACAAGTCAGAGCAAAAAAAGCTTATGGTTTTGTTAATGAAATCAAAAGAGATTTTCAGGAGGAAAATGCAAAAAAATATAAAAGTTATGTTAAGAAACTGCCAATGTTGATTAAGTCCAATGGTCTTGGTGCAGCATTATCATTCGCGTTACAAAAAGGTAAAAATGATAAGGATAATGCATGGGGGCGACTATATAACCAAATAAATGAATGGATTCGAGAGAACAAATCTTTTTTACTTGGTGATAATCCCTCAGATGATTTAGCAGCAGTTGTTATATCTAGGAATTCATCTGAATATAGGGCGCTAACCATTGAAATAATTTCATTATTAACTTGGGTACGTCGATTTGCTGAAGGGCTTATCGAGGGTGAACCTGATGTAGATTAATAGCGATGAAAACAGGAATTTTTAAAATTAAGAAAGATGATGAAGGTGTAGAATTCGCTACTATACTTAAAAATGATGGTCAATTTATAAGGATTGAAGATATTCAAGTTGAGAATTTTAGAATTTATCACGAAAAAACTTGTAAATATCTATGGACAAATACCAATAAAGTTGTTTTTGTTAATGGAAAGGAAATTTATAAAAAAGATATCGAAAATTTTATTGAGGAAGTCAAGAAACCTAATATTCAATATAAAAAACCATTTAAATTTGAGAATTATGAAGAAGATGAACCCCTAGTTAGTGTCACTGGACTAAAAAGAAGTAAACTAACAGATATCTTTAATTCATCCAATACTAAGGTTCCTTTGGATACCAAAAGGTTAAATTTAAGTTCACATATTGTTGATAATTTTAATTTGAAATTGAACAAATTTGCAAATTACGAAAACGACAAATTTCAATTTATTAATGGGAACAGTTGTATACAGGCAAGTTTTGGAAATTTATTTGATAAAGAAAGACCTTATTTCATCCGACGACTTGAATCGGTTAAAAGTTTATTTAAAGCCAAAAACCATCTAATAGAGCTTAAGTTCAGACCGCAATGGCGCTTAGTATCTGGGCTTGGTGGTCATAGTGTTTATGAGACTAGTATAAATCTTCACCACATATATGGAGTCCCTTTTATTCCTGCAAGTTCTATAAAAGGGGTTCTTAGGTCATGGATTTTATTCTCAAAATTTAATAATGATGAATCAGAAGCTATTATAAAATGCAAAATGTTTTGCGAAGTTTTTGGTTGCCCAGGTGAAATTCGTTCCAAAGCAAGCAATAAAATAGAGAAATCTTTTCTAGGTTTTGCGTACCAAGGTAAAGTTACTTTTTTTGATAGTATGCCAATTGAAACTCCAAAAATTGTCCCTGATGTTATGAATCCACATTATGGAGAATGGTATACTAAAGGTAAAGCACCAGTAGATTCTGATAAACCAGTTCCTATTTTCTTTTTAACTGTAAAAGATACAGCCTTTCAATTCCTGATAGGATCTAAATATTATAACTTAAATGAAGATATTTTTTGGGATGGAAAAACATTGGGTTGGTGGTTAATAAATGCTTTGTCAGAACATGGAATAGGTGCTAAAACGGCGGTTGGTTATGGGTATATGAATCAAATGTAAATTTGATTTTTTTAAAACCACTAGTTTTAAATTCTTAAGTTTTATTTAAAGTTTAAATTCATATTTCATAGTTTCATGATGATAAATTTATCAAATCATCCATCAACTGCATGGGAAATTAAACAGTATCAAAATGCAGTTCAAGAGTTTCACGAAGTTATTGATATGATGTTTCCGTTAATTAATCCTGATGCAAATGTAATGGATATTGATTTATTGGTTGAAAACTATTTTGCCGAAATAAAAAAATTAGTACTACAGGCTGTTCATATTATGGGTGAGTTAACCTTCACGTTCAGAATGGTTACTAAATTAAAGAATGCTGGCATTACATGTATTGCAAGCACAACTAAACGAAATGTTATAGAGAAAAATGGTGCAAAAGTATCCAGATGTAAAAACCGGCTGAAATTGACCAGGCAACCCGGACCAAATTGACCAGGCAAACCGGCTGAAATTGACCACCCTTTTTAGTGCTAAATTAGGTCAAATTTAATTGGTAAAAGAATAGTAAAAAAGGTACTTGTCTTTTGAATCAAAAAATCGGAATGAGATGGCAAATAACCAGTTACCATAAATAGGATTAGATTAACCTGGGCCACCTCCTAACTTCCCCCCAATTCCCCCTTCTGGTCCTCCCTGTCGCGCTAAATCCCCTCCTTGGTATACTACTTTACAATTGGGGTTAAAAGCCCACCCACCACCCGACCAGTTGACGGTTGACAATTTGAAGGCAACTTTTGACAAATACAAGCCTAAAAAACTTAACTTTACGTATTGAAAATTCAAATCAAAAAAGATGAAACTAAAAGAGAAAATCAGCATTGACGAATTTGATGGCAAACACTTTCAAATTAGATTAGTTGAGCCAGTGCCAACTAATGAGAAAAAAGCTGTAATTACTCATTACCTTCATAATATTGACAATGTTGTTGCTAAGCATTTTAAAAAAGATGCTTTAAAATATATTAAAGAATATGTCCAGTACGAAGAGGAAGAAAATAATCTTTCAATGGTTGCTGAGGATGCTTTGCAACAATTACTTTTTGAAGTTAATGATGTTCCTTTTCCAACACCTGAAAACTATAAATTCAAATTCATTGACTTATTTGCGGGTATAGGCGGTTTTAGACTTGCAATGCAAAATTTAGGTGGTAAATGTGTGTTTACTTCTGAATGGGATAAAGACGCACAAAAAACTTACCGAGCAAATTTTGGTGAGGTTCCCTTTGGCGACATAACAAAAGAAGAAACCAAAAAATTTATTCCAGATGGTTTTGATGTTTTGTGTGCCGGTTTTCCTTGTCAAGCATTTTCAATAGCTGGGAAACGTGGTGGATTTGAGGACACAAGAGGAACATTATTTTTTGATGTTGCAGAAATCATTAAACGCAAAAAACCAAAAGCGATTTTTCTTGAAAATGTAAAAGGTTTAAGAAATCATAACGGAGGTAAAACACTCGCTACAATTTTAAATGTTTTACGAAACGACCTTGACTATTTTGTTCCAGAACCACAAATTATTAATGCAAAAGACTTTGGCGTTCCTCAACAGAGAGAAAGAATTTACATTGTTGGATTTAGAAAAGACCAGGGCGTTATAGAATTTGAATATCCTAAACCGTTGAAGAAAAAATTAAAATTTGCAGATGTTAAGGAGAAAAAAGTTCCTGCAACAAAATATTTTCTTTCAACTCAATATGTTCAAACTCTAATTAATCATAAAGAAAGACATGAAAGTAAAGGTAATGGCTTTGGTTATGCAATAATTCCTGACGATGGAATTGCAAATTCAATTGTTGTTGGTGGTATGGGCAGAGAAAGAAATTTAGTTTATGATCATAGAATTACCGACTTCACTCCAACAACTCATATCAAAGGAATTGTAAACAGAGAAGGCATTCGTAAAATGACTCCAAGAGAATGGGCAAGACTTCAAGGCTTTCCAGACAAATATGTAATACCTGTTGCTGACGCATCAGCTTATAAGCAATTCGGCAACTCAGTTGCCGTGCCTGCAATTCAGGCAACAGCAAATGAAATTTTAAAAAAAATTTATAAAGAATAATATATGAAAGGAAATATTGGTGACTGGAGTGAAGTGTATGTATTTCTCAAATTACTTTCTGAGGGTAAATTGAATGCAGCAGATTCTAATTTGAATGCGATTCCAAATGTTTATTACCCAATCATTAAAATTATCCGAGAAGAGGTTACTAAAGTTAATAGCAAAAAGGTTTTGACTCAACGAGAGTTTTCAATTAATGGCGACATAAAAATAATTGACGGAAGTACAAATGTACATTTACTTACTATTCCTATTGCAGATTTTTTTCAAAAATCAAAAGAGCTTTTAGATGATTTAAAAATCGCTAAAGGATTAAGTTTTTCATTTCCTGCAATAGAAACTTTTCTAAATAGTATTGATGTTAAATCTCTTAAAGCAAAAAGCTCTGATAAAGCTGATATTAGGGTTGTCGTTCATGATTTACATACTGGTCTGAAGCCAAAGTTGGGTTTCAGTATTAAATCCTTGCTAGGTGGTAAATCAACACTTTTTAATGCTGGGGCAGGAACTAATTTTATATTTAAAATAATTAAACCGAGCAACACAATTTTAGATTTTCAAAAAATAAATACTGATTCTTTAAAACAATCAAAAATCAAAAAGAAAGATAGGAAAATTTCATTAAGACTTGACGCAATTGAGAATTTAAAATTTGAATTTGAATTTCATAAAATTCAATCAAATAATTTACAACTAAATTTAGTATTAATTGATTCGCAATTACCAGATATACTTGCTTGCTTAGTTTATAACTATTACAAAACTGGTAAATCGAAAATTAAAGAATTGCTTGATGAAATTAACCAGCAAAATCCTATAAAATTTGATCAATCTAAGGAGCATCCTTTTTATGATTACAAAATCAAAAATTTTTTAACAGAAAGTGCCTTGGGAATGACACCAGAAGAAGTTTGGAATGGAGTCTATGACGCTACTGGCGGAATAATTATCGTGAAAAAAAGTGGCGACTTAGCTTGCTATCACATTTACAATAAAAATGAATTTCAAGAATATCTTATGAATAATACCTTTCTTGAACAGCCTGCTACAAGTGAAGATGATAACAATCCTGGATTTCCTGATTGTTTAAAAAAGAAGCCATTTAAATTTGGATGGATATATGAAGAAAACGGGGAGTTATATATAAAATTAAATCTTCAAATTAGGTTTAAATAATGTCATTGCTTTGTGTAGCACATTTGTATCTGTATGTCTAAGTACGTATTTTATAATTTCTGGAAATTAATAGGGAGTATCTTGGATAGTTTATTGATAGGATGATTTCTAATCCGGTTTAGGTTATCCGTAATCCAAGAGTACCTTTTCTGGGCATATTCCAAAAGGTTTTTGATTTCATTTTACCTCCCGCAATTCTATCTTTCACCAGAATTTTTTTTAATTTTTCAAACTCATCTCCTGGTATACACCATCCCTTTGGTGCATGTCCTCGAGGGTCATTAACGGCATACCAATTATATAATTTTCCATAAATTCTCTCCATTTTTAGTATTATCATAATAACACCACGCAGGTTGTTTATTTAAACCAGCTTCCTCCCAATTCTCATTTGATTCAACTTTTGGAATCAAATCCCCATTTCTAAACCGCTCAACATTTAGGTTCTTGACCATCCATATATCAGATCCAATACTTACCTCCAAAATTTCATTTTCTAAATCCTCATTTTTATGTTCTCCTTGGTTCAGTTCAGAAACAGGAATATCTTCCATTGATATTGTTTCTTTTAGAAATCTTTGAAAAAATCTCAAAGAGGACAGAAACTTTTTTTTGGTTGAGATTTTAACATATTGTTTATCTATTATACTTATGCTATATTCAATAAACTTAATCTTATTTTTTTCATCAGGTTTTTGCTCTTTTTGGTTTAAAAAATCCAGTTTAGATTTTTCAATAATCTGGTTGAGTTCCTGTAGTTGTTGAACCCGCTCTTTATTCTTGTCTTTTTTGGCATTCCAATATTTTTCTGGAATGGCAGGCAGCATTTTGATACTTATTAGTTTTGTTTTATTATCTTACCTGTATGATAATCTTAAATAACCTGTGGTGTCCTCTTTATCCTTCTTTTTAAAGATAACGCTTACTTTATTTGGATGGCTCATAAGTGTCTAATTTTTTAGAAAAAACAAAAAACACAACTAATTGATTTTCAATGTTAAAACTAAAACATATACCCTATGAATTTCAACCTGTTCTTTAAAGGAATTATACTGCTATTAATTCCTGTTTTAGGGATCGCCCAAACGAATCTAACGCCTGAAAATGCACTGAAAAATTATATTTCAAATGGAGATATGAATTATGCATGGGAGTTGAAGGATTCCGTTTCTATTGGCAGCTCTAAAGCTTACCAATTGTTATTGACTTCTCAAAAATGGAGGAATATAACCTGGAGACATCAATTAACCGTGATTGTCCCAGCGACTATTCAATTTGATGGTGCTTTGCTATTTATTACCGGTGGAAGCTTGAAAGACGAACAACCCAACTGGAGTACTAATGATAATATGTGGCCTGTTTTAGCTTCCGTAGCTTCTAAAAATAAAGCGATTGTTGCCTTGCTCAAACAAGTGCCTAATCAACCTCTCTATGGTGGAAAAACGGAGGATGAATTAATATCTTATACCCTTCACCAGTTTAAACAAGATAAGGATTATTCATGGCCTCTCTTGTTTCCAATGGTTAAATCGGCTGTAAAAGCGATGGATGCCGTTCAGGAATTTTCTACTCGCCAACTTAATCACAAAGTGAATAATTTCACCATTTCCGGAGCATCAAAACGCGGTTGGACTACCTGGTTGTCCAGTGCTATTGATGATAAAAGGGTTAAAGCTATTGCTCCTATCGTTATCGATATGTTGAATATGCCCAAAACGTTAAGTTATCAATTTGAAACTTATGGGGAATACAGTATTCAGATTGAGGATTATGTTAAATTGGGTATTCCTCAGGGTACAGATACACCTGAAGGCAAGGCTATTACGTCTATGATTGACCCATATTCATACCGTGAAAAATATACTATTCCAAAAATAATTTTTATCGGTACTAATGACGAATATTGGACGGTCGATGCGATTAAACATTACTACGACCAGATACCGGGTACGAAATTAATACATTATGTGCCCAATGCAGGTCACGATTTGGGTGGAGGCAAACAGGCTTTTGAGGCTTTGAGTGCTTTTTGGGGATTAACGCTACAGAACAAGGAATATCCCGTTTGTACCTGGGATGTCGTAAAAGGAAAGGACGGATTTGAAATTACAGTGAATGGTGCAACTGAAAATCTTCAGGATGCTGCTATTTGGGGGACAACGTCTGCAGATCGCGATTTCAGAAATAACCTTTGGCTTACCAGACGCATAAAATTGAATGGTACGTCTGTTAAATATACCGTTCCTTTTGTGAAAAAAGGATTTCAGGCTTTTTATGTAGATTTGAAATATAAGGATCCGAACGGAGGTTCTTATACCATAAGTACCAGAGTATTCACAACGGATACTGATAAGGTTTTATAAATGATGAAAACGGGGGTGTAAATTATACATCCCCGTTTTTTTTGAATAGAATATACTTATTTAATTTGTTTCAATAGAAATAGGAATTGGGAAAAATTTACCAATGCATGAACCAGTGCGGCATAAAATACATTCTTCGTTTTCAAATAAGTATAGCCATAAGCCCAACCTGCAACAGCTGCCAGTCCTACAAAAAGTATGGAATCCTTATGAAAATGTGCCAAACCAAATACCATGCTTATAATAGCCAATGCGGTATAGGTACCTAACGCCTGATAAGACTTTTCTTCAAGATAATAAGCCATAAGGAAGATTGCGAAGGTTATAGCTACTGGAAACCAGATGAATTCGATGGCCAGAGCATATCCTGCTAAAACAGATAATACAAGTACGATTATCAATCCATAACGCCAATAAGTTTTCCAGGCTTTCGAGTGATTTATTTGCTTACTTAACATGTTTTGTAATAATCCTCGAAAAAAGAGTTCCTCAAATAGAGCGGTACCTATCCAGATACGCATTATCTCTAAAAGGGATTTTGAAAATCCATCCTTTATAATTTCATTAAATGGGCTTGGGTTTACAAATCCTAAACTAAATGCAATAACAAATACAAAAGCAACAAAAGAGAGCCAGGAAAGAATAGCGATGCCAAAAAAACTGAGTTTGAATGTAGGGTAAAATCCAATATCATCCAGTTTTCTAATATAACTATAAGTGTAAGCAAGCAGAAGAACCCATGAAATTTTATATAGAGAACCAAACCCATTTCCGCCAACTGGCAAGGTAGTGTCACCATTAGGTTCTACTAAAGTTAGGGGAATAGCCATAATTAATAGCACCAGATAATCGATGCGACCTACTTCATTCCGGGGAAATGCCGTGTAATAAAGGGTGGGAAAAAGAAAGAGGAAAAACAATAATCCGCCGGAACTATCGAGGGGATTTTTCCCGTAAATCAACAAGTAGCCAAAGAGCAATCCAAGGAGAAGAAGGGGAAGTATGAGTTTATTGTGATTTTTAAGGCCATTGTTTTCTTCCACCCAATGAAGAACATCAGGTTTACCTATATTGAAGATTAAGAAATAAGCAAGAATGAAAAAGGGAACAGCGGTTATTAAATCCAAAATGGGCGTCTGCAAATGATAAACAACAAAAAGAAAGAGATAGAAGAACGTCAACAGGATCCCTGAGTTGAAAATGGAAATTTTGCGTTTCATAATGTGCGATGCCAAGAAAAATGTTTAAATAATTGTAAAATAAACCTTTCTAATCGGGCAAGCAAATTTTAGGCTTAAAAAATGGAATGTAGGTTGTTCTATTCATTTAAAAGGCATCGAAAATAGTTCAATGGGTACTTCTTCTTGTTAGGTATAAAATCTTAGTGCTTTTGCTAATTTAAATCACTGGTTTTTTTTAAATTGCAGGTTCTAAATTATATTTTAGTGTAAATAAGTAAATTTGAGCTAAATTTGTAAAAAAAATATCATGGCCGGATTCGAAATTGAAGGAAAACTTGTCAAAGCTTATGACATGGAAGTTAAAGGAACGGGTAGTTTCAGAACAAGAGAATTTGTAATAGAAACAATGGAAACTTATCCTCAGTTCGTAAAATTTCAATCTGTTCAAGATAAATGTGATTTATTAAATCAATTTCAGGAAGGAGAAATCATAAAGGTTTCTTTTGATTTGAGAGGCAGACAATGGCAGGACAAATATTTTACCAATCTGAATGCCTGGCGTATTGAAAAATCAAGTAATAGCTCATCTCCTTCGGCGGCACCAAGTGGCAATGCCTCAGGTAGTTTTGATAATACTCCTTCGTCTTTCCCTACTTCAACCTCTTCGGGATTATCGTCAGCTGAAGCAGAAGATTTACCTTTCTAAATATCATTGGATTTCATTTTTTTAAGGAGGGAATATTTGATTTTTTGAATGTTGAATTCAATGTAAGGGTTGTTTTCAATGAGAAAATAAATTTACGCTATGAAAAAAATCGGTATTTTATACGGTATGGAAAATTCATTTCCTGAGGCTTTTATTGCACGGGTAAATGAAAAACTAGGTAAAACGGTAGCAGAATCTGTTACTATTGATAAATTATTACAAGGAAGGGAGACGGAATATTCTGTAATCATTGACCGTATTTCTCAAGATGTTCCTTTTTATAGAGCCTACTTAAAAAATGCGGCATTACAAGGTACTGCCGTCATAAATAATCCTTTCTGGTGGAGTGCCGATGAAAAATTTTTCAATAATTGTTTAGCTAAATCATTAGGTGTTCCCGTACCAGAAACCGCGTTGCTGCCCTCAAAAGATAATCCGGATGGTACTACCTCACAATCGTTTAGGAATTTAAAAATGCCTTTGGATTGGCAAGGAATGTCTGACGAGGTTGGTTTTCCAGCTTATATTAAACCACATGACGGTGGCGGGTGGAAAAATGTTTATCAGGTGGATAGTCTGGAGGATATGTGGCAAAAGCATAATCAGACAGGTCAACTGGTTATGATGTTACAAGAAGAGATAAAGTTTGACGATTATTTTCGGTGTTATGCTATTGGGGGAAGTGAGGTAAGGATTATGCCATATAATCCGCTGAATCCACATGAGTCTCGTTACAACTCTGCTATACAGGCAAAGGGAGAGGAAGCGAAGAAATTATTAAGCACCATAGAAGATTATGTTCTCAGGTTAAATACTGCCCTGGGGTATGATTTCAATACGGTAGAATTTGCAGTGCGGGATGGAATTCCTTATGCTATCGATTTTTGTAATCCAGCACCGGATGCTGATATTAACTCTGTTGGACAGGAAAATTTTGAATGGGTGGTTGAGGCTTCTGCAAATCTGGCTATCCGCAGGGCGGAGGCTTTCAAGCCAAATACCATGAACCTTACCTGGGGAACCTTTGTTTCCCATGCAGTCATTGGAGAACGAGTACCTGGCTTGGGTTGATTTTATCAGGCAAGGGATTCTCCGGAATTAAATGAAAATGAAATGAAAAATCCTATACATATTGCTGTTTTGGATTTATATAATCAATTCCCAAATGAAGGGATGCGATGTATTAAGCAGTTGTTGGAAGAATTAACTGCCAGTAATTCCTGGGTTAAAAAGGTAGATTATTTTGATGTCAGGGCGAAGGGTGAAATTCCTAACCCAAATGAATATGATATTTTTATTTCGTCAGGTGGACCTGGTGATCCAAAGTTAACAGGTGAACACTGGGAAGATAAATATGTAAAAATAGTTGATAATTGTCTGGAGCACAATAAGACAGCGTTAAGAAAGAAATATATATTTTTTATTTGCCATTCTTTTCAGGTTATGGTCCAGCACTGGGGACTAGCGGAGGTAAACAAAAGAAAATCAACCTCATTTGGTGTCATGCCTGTACACAGAATTGGCATGGGACTGGAAGAACCTTTATTTGAAGGGCTCGATGAACCTTTTTATGTGGTCGATTCGCGTGACTATCAGGTTGTTCAACCTAATAGAAGTAGGTTACAAGAGTTTGGAGCCAGTGTAATATGTCTTGAAAAATTCCGACCTACCATTCCATTAGAACGAGCTATCATGGGCATTCGCTTTTCAAAAGAAATGATAGGCACTCAATTTCATCCTGAAGCAGATCCTGTGGGGATGGCACATTATCTGAAACAGGATGAAAAAAAGGAAATAGTCATTTCTCACCATGGAGAAGAAAAATATTTTGAGATGCTCGAGCATTTATATGACGACGACAAAATAAAAAGCACACATGATACTATATTACCTAAATTCCTGTATTTTGCTGTACAAGAGTTACAACAAAATGAACAGGAAAAGAGTAATATTAAGCATCAACACGTGCGTATTTAGCATTACTTTCAATAAAAGCTCTTCTTGGAGGAACTTCATCACCCATAAGCATAGTAAAGACCCTATCGGTTTCAATAACATCTTCAATGGTCACCTTTCTCAGGATCCTTCTGGTTGGATCCATGGTAGTTTCCCAAAGCTGCTCGGCGTTCATTTCACCTAAACCTTTATAGCGCTGTGTTTTTACAGAATTATCATTTTCTGAGCTTCCGCCAAATTCCAGGATAGTTGCTTTTCTATCTTCGTCATTCCAGCAATAGCGTTCATTTTTACCTTTTTTCACCAAATAGAGGGGAGGCGTTGCGATATAAATATAGCCTTGTTCGATAAGAGGTCGCATATAACGGAAGAAGAAAGTAAGAATCAGCGTAGTGATATGGCTTCCATCCACATCGGCATCGGTCATAATTACTACTTTGTGATATCTTAGTTTTGTAATATTCAAAACGCGTTCACCCTGATCATTTTCCTCAATACTTACGCCAATAGCGGTAAACATATTTTTGATCTCCTCATTTTCATAGATTCTGTGTTCCATGGCTTTTTCCACATTGAGAATTTTTCCTCTAAGGGGAAGAATAGCCTGGGTATGTCTGTCGCGGCCCTGTTTAGCAGTTCCACCGGCAGAATCACCTTCCACGAGGAACAACTCAGAGTCGTGAGGGTCTTTTGAAGCACAGTCTGACAATTTTCCTGGTAAACCACTACCTGTAAGTACATTTTTCCTTTGTACCATTTCTCTGGCACGTCGGGCGGCGTGACGTGCAGCGGCGGCCAGGGTGACCTTTTCCATAATTTTACGGGCTTCCCTTGGATTTTCTTCCAAATAGGCACGCAAAGTATCTGCAACACATTGAGAAACGACGGACGTAACTTCAGAGTTTCCCAATTCGCCTTTAGTCTGACCTTTAAATTGAGGCTCGGGTACTTTTACAGAAATGACGGCTGTTAAACCCTCTCTGAAATCTTCCCCAGAAATCTCATCTTTTATTTTTTTAAAAAAGCCACCATCATCACCGTATTGTTTTAATACTCTGGATAGGGCTAAGCGGAACCCTTTTACATGGGAACCACCTTCGCGGGTATGAATGTTATTAACGTAGGAGTAAATATTTTCCTGATAGGAATTATTATATTGAAGCGCTACTTCCACTTCAATATTATCTTTAGTTCCTAAAACGTAAATAGGTCTTTCCGTTAATAAAACCTTATTAGTATCAGCATACCTTACGAATTCAACCAAGCCTCCTTCCGAGTGAAAAGTTTCGGTTTTTTCTGTTCGTTCATCGTAAAGAGTGAGCGTCAATCCCTTGTTTAAGAAACTCAACTCACGCATTCTGCCTGTTAAAACCTCACTTTTGATATCTGTGGTTTCAAATATCGTAGCATCGGGCTTAAACGTAATGGTTGTTCCACTTCGGTCAGAGTCACCAATGATCTGAACCTCGGTAATAGGCTTTCCTTTGCTATAAGATTGGGTGAAAATTTTCCCTTCTCTCTCTACTTTTGCCACCAATAAATCGGAAAGTGCGTTAACACAAGATACACCTACACCGTGCAAACCTCCGGAAACTTTGTAAGTGTCCTTGTCAAATTTACCTCCGGCATGCAATACGGTCATGACGACCTCCAAAGCAGATTTTCCCAGTTTTTGGTGCATACCCGTAGGGATGCCTCTACCATTATCTTTGACAGAAACGGAATTATCTAAGTGGATTATGGTATCGATGGTGTCACAATGGCCAGCAAGATGCTCGTCAATGGAATTATCAATAACCTCCCACACAAGATGGTGAAGACCTTTTGTATCGGTACTTCCGATATACATTCCAGGTCTTTTCCTTACCGCTTCAAGACCTTCCAGTGCTTGAATATTACTTGCACCATAGTCCGTCTTTTGTTCTATATGTGCTTGATTAATTTCGTTTTCCATAATTGCAAATATACGAAAAATAGTGAAGTCTTTTTGCTTTAATTAACACATAATGATGCTATTTTTTAGCTTTGTGGGAAAGAATTTTTTAGCGCTTACATGTATTATTTATGAAAAAATCAGAAGTGTTTTTGTCTATTGAAATAAATCAATTAAGTGAATTATCATCGGCAGCTACTTTAATTTTAAATGCATGTAAGGATTATAAGATATTCGCTTTTCACGGGGAAATGGGGACAGGTAAAACAACTTTCGCCCGCGTGTTTTGTGAAACCCTGGGTAGTAAAGACTGGGTTAGTAGTCCAAGTTTTTCTATCGTGAATGAATATGACTACGTCAATAATGAGGGAAGGGGTAAAATTTATCATTTTGATTTGTATAGATTAGGATCATTGGAGGAGGCTTTACAAATGGGTATTTTGTCCTATTTGGAAAGTGGAGATTATTGCCTCATTGAATGGCCTGAGCTTATCTCAGAGCTTTTACCTGAGGATACAATTAAGATATCTTTTACGGCTATGGAAAATGAATCCCGAAAATTACAGGTTGTTCTTTTTTTTTCGCAACTTTAAGAATTAAATAATACATTATGCGAAAAATCATTGGTTTATTTCTCTTTATAGCCTTTTACACTCCTCATTTTGGTCAAAATGTTACCAGGAAGTTGGAAAATATCAATTTTTCAAAGGTTACTATTGAAGACGCATTCTGGAAGCCCCGAATGGAAAAAGTAGCAGATGTTACTATTCCGGTTTGTATGGATCAAACAGAATTTAAAACGCCGCGTATTCGAAATTTTGAAATCACGGCGGGCTTGCGCAAAGGAGATTTTGAAGGTATTTTTTATGACGATTCTGACGTTTTTAAAGCCCTGGAGGCGATCGCCTATTCCCTGAAAGTAAAAGCTAATCCAGATATTGAAAAAAGAGCCGATGGTTGGATCGATAAAATTGCGGCATCCCAGCAATCCGATGGTTATATCAATACTTTTTACACATTGAAGGAACCAGACAAGAAATGGAGCGACATGAGTATGCACGAAGATTATAATGGGGGACATTTGATTGAAGCGGGCGTCGCCTATTTTAATGCCACAGGGAAAAGGAAATTGTTGGATGTGGCTATTAAGTTTGCAGACCATTTCGACGCTCTTTTTGGTCCTGGAAAAAGACATTGGGTGACCGGTCATCAGGAATTAGAACTGGCTTTAGTGAAGTTATATAAAACAACAGGAAATAAGAAATATCTGAATCTGGCAGATTGGCTCCTCTCAGAAAGAGGCCATAAACATGCCGTGGGTTATACCTGGACCGATTGGAGGGACACCGCTTATGCCCAGGATGTATTGCCGGTAAAACAACAAACTCAAATTACAGGTCACGCCGTTAGGGCCATGTATTTATATACCGGCGCCGCCGATGTTGCCGCTATGACTGGTGATGGCGAATATTTTAAGGCAATGAAAACAGTTTGGGAAGACGTCGTTCATAGAAATATGTATGTCACCGGCGGTATTGGTTCGTCGGGAAGTAATGAAGGATTTAGTATCGACTATGACCTACCCAATGAAAAGGCCTATTGCGAAACCTGTGCCTCCGTGGGTATGGTTTTCTGGAATCAGAGAATGAATGCGTTAAGTGGAAATGCACAGTATATTGATGTGCTGGAAAAGGTGTTGTACAATAGTGCTTTAGATGGCTTGTCCTTTGAAGGAGATCGGTTTTTTTATGGGAATCCGCTCGCATCAAATGGGCAGCATTTTAGAAAAGAATGGTTCGGTACCGCTTGTTGTCCCTCTAATATTGCCAGATTAGTTGCCTCCCTGGGTGATTATGTTTACGGTGTTTCCGAAAAAGATATTTATGTGAATTTATTTATTGGTAGTTCAACTTCTTTAACGGTTCAACAAACGAAAGTTGACCTTCGTCAGGTTACGGAATATCCCTGGAACGGAAAGGTTGCTTTGGAGGTAAATCCATCGAAAAATAGTTCCTTCGCTTTGCGCATTCGCCTGCCAGGATGGTTAAAAGGGCAAGCAGTGCCTGGAGATTTATACCAGTTTAAAGAGGTGAATTCTCAGCAGATAACCATTTTACTAAACGGTGTGTCTGTTCCTTATAAAGAGGAATTGGGTTATGCTGTTATTGAAAGAGAATGGCGTAAGGGGGATAAAATTTCTTTTGAATTGCCTATGGAAGTGAAAAGAGTAACCGCAAGACCAGAAGTGAAAGCAGCGAATAACAGAGTGGCATTGCAAAGAGGTCCAATCATTTATTGTGTAGAAGGGACTGATAATGAGGGAAAAGCATGGCATTTTGTATTGCCTGACAATGAACCTGTTAAGGCTGCTTTTGATAAAAATATGCTGGGAGGTATTATGACTTTGCAATTTAATGCGCCTTCTGTGAAAATATCAGCAGATGGACTCAATGTGAGTACTTCAAAACAAAATATTACTGCCATTCCTTACTTTTCCTGGTGTAACAGAGGTCAAACGCCTATGCAGGTGTGGCTGCCAACCAGAATGGAAGATATTAAAGTAAATTATTGACGCAAACGAATTTTTAAATGACAGATCAAATCAGGTTTGAGGGGAATAAGGCATTCGCGCTGGAGATGGATTCGAAGGATGAGCTTAGAAATTTTAGGGATCAATATCATATTCCCAAAAAAGAGGGGAAGGATGCCATTTACTTTTGTGGTAATTCTTTAGGCCTACAGCCGAAAGAAGCTGCTGGTTTGGTTGAAAATGAAATGAACCGTTGGCGGGACTTAGGGGTAGAAGGACATTTTAAAGGAGAATGGCCATGGACCCAGTACCATAAGGCTGTAGTTTACCCTGCTATGGACATTGTGGGAGCCAAAGAGGAGGAAATTATTCACATGAATACCCTGACCGTTAACCTACATTTGTTAATGGCCAGTTTTTATAAACCATCGAAAGACAGGCACCTGATTATCATGGAAGCTGGTGCTTTTCCATCTGATCAATATGTAGTTGAAAGTCAGGTTCGTATGCATGGTTTTGATCCTGAAACGAGCATCGTGGAAGTTTCACCTGTGGAAGGCGAAACGCTTATTTCCACAGATCAAATAAAGGAGCTTATTAGGAAAAATGGAGATAGAACGGCGCTGGTTTTGTTTGGGGGCATTCAATATTTTACAGGTCAGTGCCTTGATATTGCCGAAATTTCCAAAGTAACGCACGAAACGGGTGCCTTTTTGGGATTAGACCTTGCTCATGCGGTAGGAAATGTGCCTTTGAAGCTTCATGAATGGGGGGTAGATTTTGCAGCCTGGTGTACTTACAAATATCTGAATAGTGGGCCTGGTGCTATTGGAGGAGTTTATATTCACGAAAAATACGCGACAGATCCTACCTTTCCACGATTAGCCGGATGGTACGGTTACAACGCGGCTACACGTTTTTTAATGCAGAAAAAATTTCAGGCGACGCCAACGGCAGAAGGATGGCAGCTGAGTAATGCACCCATTTTATCATTTGCTCCACTTATAGCCAGCCATTCATTATTTCAACAAGCGGGCATGGAAAGGATTAGAAATAAGAGTGTTAGGTTAACCAGTTATTTGACCTATTTACTGGATAGTATTCCCGCGAAGGAGCGGGTTTTTGAGATTATTACGCCCCGGGAATCATCTGCAAGAGGGGCACAATTATCTTTATTTACATACCATCAGGGTAAAGCACTATTCCAATATTTATCGGAAAGAGGCGTAGTTTGTGATTGGCGGGAAAACAATCTGACCGAAAAAGGAGTAGGCGCAGCGGGTGTTATCCGTGTTGCGCCTACTCCTATGTATAATACTTTTGAAGAAGTTTATCAGTTTGCTGATTACGTTTCTTCCTTTTGCGGGCGGTAAATATTACCGTCCGTGGCAATTTTTATATTTTTTACCGCTTCCACAGGGACAGGCGTCGTTACGACCTACTTTAGGTTCCTGGCGGCGTATGGTTTCCACTTTTACGCTACTTTGATTGGCCTCCATGGCAGCCTTTCTTCTGGCTGAATCCTCTTGTTCTCTGTCTTTATTTGTTTTAGTTTTATTAGAAATAGCTCTCATTTCTCTTGCTTGTTCAAGCGTGGTACCGTCAGAAAAAACAAGGGTACCTTTTGCCAGATAGGAAGAAACATCCGTATTTATTTCCATCACCAGGCTTTCAAAAAGCTTGTAGGCCTCCATTTTATAGATAACCAATGGATCCTTTTGTTCGAAAGAAGCAGATTGAACCGATTCTTTTAATTCGTCCATCGCTCGTAAATGTTCTTTCCATTTATCGTCGATGATAGAAAGAGTTACTGCCTTTTCTATATCCCTCATGATGGTTTTACCTTTAGAGTTATAGGCTTCCTCCATCTCAGCGGTAATCATGTAAGGATTTGTCCTTCCGTCTGTAAAAGGAACAATAATTCTTTTGAATCGGTTACCCTGAGTTTCGTGGACATTTTTAATATGGTCGAAGAGAACCTCCTGAATGTGCTCCGATTTTCTGTGATAATAGGCTTGAAACTGGTGGAAAGTTTCTTCACTCAGATGGTTTGAGTTTTTCTTTTGATAATCGTGTTCTGAAATCTCTGGAACCTGTCCCAATAAACTAAGCATGTCTCTTCTAAAGGTATCGAAAGAACCTCCACCTTTATGGTCATGAACAATATTTTCAATGATAGAGAAAAATATATTGTAAAGATCCACGGAAAGGCGATCGCCGAAGAGGGCATTATCTCTTTTCTTATATATAGCTTCTCTTTGAATATTCATAACGTCATCATATTCCAGAAGGCGTTTACGAATACCAAAGTTGTTTTCTTCTACTTTTTTCTGAGCTCTTTCAATAGATTTAGTAACCATAGAATGTTGAATAACCTCTCCGTCTTTATGCCCCATTTTGTCCATAAGAGAAGCGATTCTATCGGACTGGAAAAGTCGCATCAGGTTATCTTCCAGGGAAACATAAAATTGGGATGAACCTGGGTCACCCTGACGGCCGGAACGTCCACGAAGCTGTCTGTCAACTCGCCTCGACTCGTGTCTTTCCGTACCTATAATAGCTAATCCTCCTGCTTTTTTAACCTCATCATTTATCTTGATATCTGTTCCACGACCGGCCATATTGGTTGCAATGGTAATTTTACCCGGACGACCCGCTTCGGCAACAATTTCGGCTTCTCTTTGATGTTGTTTTGCGTTAAGTACGTTATGGTCGAGACCTTTAAGCTGGAGCATCCGGCTTAACTTTTCAGATATATCAACGGAAGTCGTACCTACGAGAATTGGCTGACCGGCTTTGCTTAATAAACTAATCTGGTCTATGAGCGCATTATATTTTTCTCTATTTGTTTTGAACACAAAATCTTCATGATCAATTCTTTGAATAGGTCTATTGGTAGGAATAACAACGACATCGAGTTTATAAATTTGCCAAAACTCATTGGCTTCGGTTTCGGCTGTACCCGTCATACCTGCTAATTTGTGGTACATACGGAAATAGTTTTGAAGAGTAACGGTGGCGTAAGTTTGTGTGATTTCTCCAATCTTCACATTTTCCTTAGCTTCCAGCGCCTGGTGAAGACCGTCAGAATATCTTCTACCTTCCATCATACGTCCGGTTTGTTCATCGACAATTTTAACCTGACCTTCCATTACCACATATTCCTCGTCTTTTTCAAAAAGAGTAAAAGCCTTTAAAAGCTGATTTATAGTATGTACTCTGCGCGCTTTAACAGCATAATCCTGAGCTAGTTTAGTTTTTGCGTTTTCACTATCTTCTTTAGAAAAGTCCTTTCGATTTTCAATTTCCACCATTTCAGAAACGATGTCTGGAAGCATGAAGAAACTGGGATCATTGGAATTTGTGGACAAATATTCTACACCCTTTTCGGTAAGTTCGGTTTGTCTATTTTTTTCATCTATATTAAAAAGGAGTGGCGCATCGACCAAATGCATATTTTTGGATTGCTCCTGCATGTAATGATTCTCCGTTTTTTGCAATAAAACGCGAACCCCTTCCTCGCTTAGGAACTTAATTAAAGGTCTTGCTCTTGGGAGGGAACGATAAGCCCGAAGTAGAGCCATACCTGCAGTTCCTTCCTCTACTCCAATAGCTCCGGCGGCGAATAATTTTTTTGCCTCAATCAGATATTCGTTGGCTAGTTTTTTCTGTTCATTTATCAGTTTTTCAACACTTGGACGAAGCTCAAAATATTCCTGATCTTCGGCGGCTGGGCCAACTGGACCTGAAATAATAAGAGGCGTTCGCGCATCATCGATAAGAACGGAATCGACCTCATCAACCATACTAAAATGGTGTTTACCCTGAACTTTTTCTTCAGTGGTACGGACCATGTTATCGCGAAGGTAATCGAAACCAAATTCGTTATTTGTTCCGTAGGTTATATCGCAGCTGTAAGCTTGAATACGCTGTTCGGAGTGAGGGGTATATTTATCTATACAATCGATGGTTAAAAGGAGAAATTCCATGATTGGACCGATCCATTCAGCATCACGACGGGCTAAATAGTCATTTACGGTAATAACATGTACCCCTAGGCCACTTAATCCATTCAGATAAGCCGGTAAAGTCGCTACAAGGGTTTTACCTTCACCCGTTCCCATTTCAGCAATTTTGCCCTCATGAAGAACCATACCACCAATGAGCTGAACATCGTAATGCACCATATCCCAAGTGATGGCAGCACCTGCGGCTGTCCACTGGTTTTTCCAGGTCGCTTGATTTCCTGTAATGGAAACATACGATTTTCCTGACTGTACGGTCAGATTTTTATCATGTTCGGTGGCAGTAACAGAAAGGGTTGGATTATTCTTAAAACGAATAGCTGTTTCCTTAACAACAGCAAAGGCCTCGGGAAGAATCTCATTTAAAATAACTTCCAGTTCCTGATCCCGCTGTTTTTTTAAAGTATCAATTTCAAGGAAAAGATTTTCTTTATCGGAAAGCTCTTCAGAATCAATGGTTTGTTGACGTAAGTTTTCGATAGCGTCGTCTATATCGGAAAGATAATCGCTAATTCTTTCCCGAAATTCTGTGGTCTTTTGCCTCAACTCGTCATGAGAAAGATTTTTTAAGCTGTCCCCAAATTGATGAATTTGTTCAATGATAGGGTTGAACTTAAGAATATCTTTTTCCTGTTTGCTACCGAATAATTTTTGCAAAGACTTGCCTATATTTTCAAACATTTTATTTCCTATTTAGGTTAATTTTGTGAGTAGGCAAATATACGACCTTTTATAGGTATTACAAGACATAAAAAGTCATTTGTCATTGTAAATCTGAACAAATAATATGAGATAAATGAATAAAAAAAGTTGGGAGCACCCTTTTAATGCATGGTTTTATATAGGTGCTCCTGCATATATTTTGTGGTGTTTTACCCTGTCTGCCTGTGTTTTAGAAAATAATCAAAGAGATATCAGGGGTTATTATTTCCCAATGGAAAAATTGGCAAATGGAGAAGTCTATGTTTATGAATCGGCGGGAAATATGGGGACAGACAGTGTTTACTGGTATCACAGGAGTTTTTTAAAAGGGGAACAAAAAATATTTTCGAGTACTTTTTATGAAAACTATATGGTCCCTTTACAACAGGTACAAGAAGAGGTAGTTCACAATGGATTACTTCTAAAAGACCTTTATATTTATGATTTGCCCGATGCTACGAAAGGGTACAAACAGCAAAGAACCGAGGTAGAAATTGTGGCTGGAAATAGTTTTCCCTTTGTGGTGAAAGATAGGTTTGGTATTTTTCTTTATCATATAAAATGGAAATCAAATGACAGTGATTCAACGACCTATAACGTTATAAAAAACAGGATATTTATGGGAGACACCACGTTTTCTTTAAATAAACAGGAAATTCCTGCCATTATTTTTAGGGTAAAAGAAAAAATTGAAGTGGAAAACGAGGGGGTTACAGGACAGTTATTTGATGGTATGGAAATATATGCCAAAGGCATTGGCTTGGTTTATTATGAAAAAAAGGTGTCAAAAGAGGCTATAATGGCTTATCGGTTTGTAAGGGGAACGAATATGGAAGAATTAGAAAAAAAGTGGGAAAAGGAAAAAATAATTAACTAGGCTCTATATTTATTAAATAATCAAATTAGTATTGTCTAATAATAAAAAAACACGTATATTTGCGCTTCATATAAAATATGTGAAAATAGGGTCGGGTGGCCGAGTGGCTAGGCAGAGGTCTGCAAAACCTCGTACGACGGTTCGAATCCGCCTCCGACCTCACAAAGCCTCTGAAGTAAATCAGGGGCTTTTTTTTTAAAATATTAAGCTGAAATTATGATTATCTGGACGGGCTTTATTTTACTTATCCTTGTTTTATTAGGGATAGATCTTGGGGTTTTAAATAAGAATCCACATAATGTAACTACAAAGGAGGCTTTACGATGGACTGGCTTATGGGTGAGTTTGTCTTTATTATTCAGCGTATTTATTTACTTTGCCTATACAAATAACTGGCTACCTCAAGGAAGTCAAGTGTTAACGGGAAAAGAGGCGGTCATAACTTATTTAACAGGTTATCTTGTCGAACAATCTCTGAGTATTGATAATATTTTTGTCATAGCTATAATCTTTTCTTATTTTAACATACCGCAGGCGAACCAACACCGGGTTTTATTCTGGGGTATTTTAGGTGCTATCATTTTTAGAGGGTTAATGATAGGCGTTGGGGCAGTGCTGATGGAAAGTTTCACATGGATTGTTTATATTTTCGGTATCATTTTATTGTATGCCGCTTATAAAATGCTAAAATCAGGAACCCATGAAAGCATTCACCCGGAAAACAATCCGACCATTAAATTGGTGAAGCGCTTTTTTCCGGTGACGACGAAATTTCACGGAGATCATTTTTTTATTAAAGAGGGAAAACTTTGGGTGGCAACACCCCTATTTATCGCCTTAATGGTGGTGGAGACTACAGACATAATGTTTGCATTCGATAGTATTCCAGCTATTTTTGCCATCACAACAGATCCATTTATTGTTTTCACTTCAAATATTTTCGCCATTTTAGGATTGCGTTCCTTGTACTTCGTTCTGGCCGCTT